>Ga0157364_1002502_pt1 | contig 17163 bp, 9 predicted proteins | sample AttsexASBM2_FD_111476 | JGI IMG/M metagenome (GOLD analysis project Ga0157364, IMG submission 111476) | Fungus gardens microbial communities from leaf cutter ant in Ribeirão Preto, State of São Paulo, Brazil - Atta sexdens ASBM2 | ecosystem: Host-associated > Fungi > Mycelium > Unclassified ... | reverse complement strand
TTCTATTCTTGAAAGAATAGTCTTCTTCTATTCTTTTCTTCAACTAGATTATAGCCTTCATCTTCCTTTTTTTCATTTTATTATAACTAGTTGTTTGTTTCTCTCAATCTTTATTATTTTTTTTTCTTATTATTTTGTGTTATACGTGTATATTGATCTTATAGTCAAGATTTTATAGAAAACAGTTTGCAAATGTAGGTCATGGTAGGCTTTGTGCTATTAAATAAGGCATTTCAGACAATGAATTGACTAATTAATTGGTCTTACATCAGCAACCCTTTTCCTTTTTGCCTTCTCTCAGTTGGAACATTCTATTTCTTTCCATTTTTATTGCTTCAGTGAAATTCAATATTGCACTTTAATATCGGTTGTATTCTCGACGTTACAGAATATATTATAATATATTTATGTATTAGTTATATAGTAATTGAACATTTCATTGTATTAGCAGGATGGTACCTTTGTGCGTTTAAAAATTACCGTAGCCTACAGTTACGTGAATGTCCGAGACGCAAATATCTAAGATAGGAATTTAATAAAGATACGAATTGAACGAGATGTCTAAATTGTGCAATTATAGATTTACAGTATCACTTCTTAAATTCCTTCCATATTATTAATGAAGAAATAAAGATAGACTTCCATTTCTCCATCTTTTAGCTTAGTATCTCATGTTAAATCTTTTTTAAATCATACGTAATTAAAACATAGTGTCATGGGGTTAGAAAATATTATAATAAAGCTTTATTGCTATCTAAAAAAAAATCTTTATATCAAAATATTTTACGTTTTGCCTAAAGTCTGCTATTGATTAGATAGCAACTAGCACGAAACCCCTCGATGCATGTGGCGCCATCTTTGGAGAAAATCTATAGTCAAGTTTCGACGAAGCCTCCCCTCTTTCTCTTAACCCTCTACCCTTTTCAGAACTGTGTGTGAGAAACAGTGGAATGTGGCGAAAGAGGCAGGGGAAAATCAGGGTGAAGTGGGTTGAGACCAGGCGAGACGGGTCAACCAGTCCAGACCAGTCGGTCGCGCCCCAACAACCCTGTCCGACCCCTGGGAACTGGACGAATAAGAGGGGGGGAAGACTAGTATCGATCCGAACGCTCATGTTACACGATTCGTAATCATTTTGAATTGCACGCCCGGGCTCTCGTTTCAGCTGCGGATCGCTATCTTGTCTGAATATATTTTAGTTAACTTGAGATTGTTTGGAAGTAGCATGAAACATTATATGTAGATATACATATGTCAAATCTGCACACATTAATCTTTTTTTTTTCGATCTAGATTTGTGTTATTTACATATAAAATAAGAAATATGAAATGTTTAGTTTTTTTGTTAATTAAGTAAATTGATGAAAAATTGATCCTAACATAATTATATTAATTTAAAATTTTATATAGATATTTTATATGGTTTCTACTTTATCAAATTTATAAAATACTATCCCAATAAAAACTTGTTTATATAAGAATATATATAAATATATGTAAACATATATATAATTATGTATGAAATATGTCCATATATATAGATCCATATATTCTTTTTTTTTGTAAAATTATTGTTTAATCAGAAAAATAATAAGGAGAAATAATTAAAAGGATAATTTTTATTAATATTATTATTAATATATGTTTCAATATATACATGTTTTGATATGAAAAATTTTGTACCAGAATTCAATTCCACGAAATTCTATATTAATAATTTCAATATCTCATTTATATATTTAATTTTAAATATAAAATATAAATTACTAAATTAGGAAAACATTATGAAAAAAAAATCTAACGTCCGTTCGTGATTTCTACAATAGAAATACTTAACGTCGGGAACTTTGCAAATGCTATAAATATAATAAGTGCCCTTGAACTTAAACTTCGCCAATGTAACATACGAGAATACATTTCTACGTCAATATATACAACAGACGTATCTCACACTCAAAAACTCGCGATCGATTCGTGTCACGAATTCTCGAGGACTTTTTCGCGTATCGTGTAACATGGGTATAAGTAAAAGCTTGGGCAACTGGCAACTAGATGGCGGCACAAAGCAGTCGCTGTCATGGAGCCTGAGTGGTCCAACCAAAGCTCGAATCACGTCCTCGTAATCGAGGACATGGCGGCAGTATGGCGGCAGAATGTACGTCGTTGGTATTCTAAGCACGATTTTTTTCGTTACACCCTGCCTGAGAGTTTTTTTTTCACATATTTCACTCAGTCCTAACAGTTGCATGAAAATAAGACCAATTTTTACTCGTTCGATATTTCTTATTATAATTTTAGATTTTCTTATTATAATTTTAGCTTCGATTTATTTATTAGCTTTTGTTTTTGCTCCACGAGAAACTACATTTAATGTCTATTGAAATCGATTTATACTACATACAATAATAAACTAATCGATTTGTGATATATGTTGATAAAGTTTTAAATTAATTTCTGTCCAGTACACGCATTATTATAAATCTGATAAAAATATTTACATAAATATAAAATATAAAAATATAAAATTTAAACGCAAATAAAATATTATTGACCTGCGTTTATCATGTATTTATTCAACTTGAAATAATATAAATATACGTGATCTTCATTTTTTCAAGTTGTTTGAACTTATCGAACAAAAAATTAAAATTCTAAACTTAAAATAATAATTTAATAATAAACGATTTTTTAAATACTTTTCAAAATATGCACATGCATATCTTGCATATCTGCAGCTGTATATCAAAATGATAAAAACTTCTTATCGTTATAAAAAAAAAATATGGATCAAATTCTTTTTCGTACATTGCTACAATGTGATATATCTTCTTACATTTTACATCTTCTCATCGAAGATGCAGTTGTATAAAGTAAAAGAAAAAAGTGAATGTCATGCATAGTTCTTAAGTGTCCGACGGTATCTGTATTTGTAAAATATTGACAAAGTTGCTTCGCATGTATAAAATATTTGAGCATAATTTTAGGAAAAATAATGTGAAAAATAACAACGAACGATAACAATCTTTATAAAACAGTTATCTCTCATTCAGTTAATTGAAATCATTAACGACTACAAAATATTAAAATTACATTTATTTCAAACAATGATTTTTGTAGATAACTTTGTGTAATGCTATTTAATTTAGAAAAACGAAATGTATTGATAATTAAAATTGAATATTAAAGCAATGGAGATTAGTGATCATTTTCGTAGAGTTTCGTTGCCCGACGGCAAGGTTTTCGAAACGATGTACATTCATAACCAGTACTTGTTATAGCTTAAAACTTAAATATTAATGCCTATGATATTATAATCAATAGAAATGTAGTTATACTTTATCGACGTAAAAAAAAATTATTTGCCCTCGAGATACTTTTGTACTTCGTCCTTAATTTAAGCTGTTATTTACTTTCATTTTTTTTATTGGAGTGTTATCTATTTGTTCTGTCTATAGTAATCGTAGAAAATGGATTTTTAGATAGAAAAAAAATAATGAATATATTTCATAAATTTAGTGATTATATACTGACAAAATAATGAATTTGTAGCACTTTTTATTACTTATAGTTACAGATATTAATGTAAATAAAAGAATTGTAGCAATAAAAATAATATTATTATTGTAATAATAATTGTTATATTTTTTTGCATTTAACATAGTATAGCCTAATCGGCATAAAAAAGAAAAAAAATATAATGAATTCATTGCATTACGGGATAAAATGATAAAAGATATGAAATTCACATAAATTAAGTAAAAGAAAATAATATCGTTGCAAATGCGAAGTTACTCTGTTCCAACATGATATTATCATCGAGACTATACTAATTAGCTTTCATTATTTATGCACTGACAGTTAAGTACGCTAGGCGTTATAAACGCATACAATGCTCCTCCCATATTAAAGTATATTATTTATAAATAGGGCTTCAATTAAGAAAATGTGTAACTTAAACTCGCTTGATTTTACTATGAAATAAGTTTTTTATTTCATGTTGTATTAAAGATTTTAGTAAACATTAGTAATATAAAAATTATTTTATTAAAAAAATTTGAGCATGTTACATTATTTACTTACATTTATTTGTCTATTGCATTAACTGTTAATTATAGTATTAATTTTCGTCATAATACTTATCATGTAGGTATGAATGTTTCGTAATTTGAAAATTGCAATTAGACTTTTTTATGTGATAGTTTTTAAAAAAAGTTTAAGTTAATAGAGATTTCGGAGACAAGCGAGGAGCACAAAAGAAATTACAAGAAGAGCGGAAAAGTTAATAACTTGGTTCGGCAATCGTTGACGTAAGCAATTACACGCGATTAAGAATAACGGTCTGAGAAAAATTTTTCATTCGGCAGAATAATCTTCACAGCTGCGCCTGGCATGAGCTATGCATGACACCGTTTGAAGAATCGAATTTTAGACTTTACTTCAAAATGTATAAAGTTTCTCACGCGATTGCCTGCTTATTCTTTCCGTTTCTCTTACGAAAAACTTGACAGTAGTGAAATGAACCTTATGAATTTAGAATTATTTAAATTTCTAATATTATTTTGAAATCTACTGAAAGTGCTGGATTTTCCCGCGAGAACAAATAATCTGATTATGAATGTACATCATTTCGAAAATGATGTACATTCATAATCCGTCAACTGCCGTTGGATAATGAAATTACATTGAAAATGATCATTAATCTCCATTGTTTTTTTGTATAATAAAATACTATTTATTATATTTATTTCATTTTGAAAACTTATGAATGAAAATATGATTAAAATAATCGCGTTATAGATACAATCAGATTTAATTAAATTTAAATATCGTTATTTTTATTATTAAGCGAACAAAAATGTATCTATTTTATTATAAAAATTATAAATAAGCTATATATAAATAATAAAAATGTTTCTATTTTCTTTTTAATAAGCATAGCGTAAAGAAAATTATAAAATATTTTATTTGTACCAGAGATTAAGAATTTAGATAAATGAAAAAATATAATTATATGCAATTTTTATTCTTTGCTTATTTAATGTTTTATTAATTCTAATAATTTTTTAAATTTTACCAATTTCTATCTATATTCTATATTATATCTTGTTGAGTTTATACATTTTTTTCTTATAGTTTGCATTTACTTATTCTTTTATTAATTAAACTAATAATTCGTAAGATTGAAAAACAAGAGTTTACGTTATTTATGTTCTTAACACTATTGTTTAAAAAATGGCTGTAACCTAGCGTGTGCGTTTGCGTTAAGCTAGAACAATATTATTAACACCTGCTGCCATTTCATCACTCGGGTTCATATCACAGTTGTTGGCGAATAAATTGAAATGTTTTACAATGGCACGACTTTAAGTTAGAGTGCTACAATTTAGAGCATGAAATATTCGGAATTTTTTTTTATTCTTGAGACAGCCGTCGGCAATGTAGCAAAACTTCCACGGCGTTGAAAACACTGTTCTTAACGATTTTGTTGTTTTATTTGTGTCTTAATATTATCGTGCGGAACTTCGTTTTACTGCTAACTTGATATATTTTTAGCTTGAACATGCAGATGATATTATGAATGTTTTGAGATGCCGACGGAACGACGTGATCGAAGAAGATACAACAAGAGGGAATAGATTTAAAATGTGTATTTGCTTGTTTTAAACACTTGTAGGATTAGTTAAAGAGTTGCTAAATACATGTCGAATATTGTTATTAAATTTTGATGTCCTAAAATAAAAGTAAATTTTTATATTTTATATAATATTATAAGTTATTTAATAAATTTTATTTTCTTCATCATTGATTATTAAATTACAAATTTTTAATCATTACTTATAATTATTTAATTATATTACTTCTAAAAAAGGATTTCCTTGCTGATATTCGTTAGTTTTTATCTTAGATACATTTTTTTATGAAATGTAAAATCAATATTTTATACTAAAATGTTTTTAAAATATTTTCATGTTTTTCATTTATGTAAACATTAAATTAAGTTGAAAGTTTTTTTTTGCAACTAGGTACTAAATAATTTGAAGAAGAAAAGATGCATTTCTTTTGTGCTAACGCTCCAAGTCGGAGAATTCAGCAAGCACATAATTTTACATTTCCTTTTAAAACGACAGATGGGGATGGTAATGAGAGAACAGCTGCAAAATTATTCTCTGTAGTATTTCTGTAGATCAGTTGGGAATCTCGTAGCAGCCGCTTCGTTCTTACCTTCATTCTTTGCAATCTGTTTGCGCGCGCCCCTTTATGACGCAACGTTGAAGAAATATTGTTCCAGGCATATGCGAACGCGGAGCTCCCAAATTTAAAGTTACTACTAACAATATCTTCTTTTTTCCGAGAAAATGTAATACGTACTGTTTGCTTTAAAAGGGGTACGCATAAAATTTCTTTTATGAAATGATGAAAAGTTGCTCATGAATAATAAATATATTATCAATATTAGAGATAAAAATTTTTCTTTCTAAGATTTATTCGATAGGGAGTATCCTCGATAATATCTCGTATTGATGATGCGTTAAAATACGCGGCTTATTTATTATCAAATAAAGCAGGATGTGCTTTTATTGAATACTTTAGTATTTATTATATAATATATAATATATAATGTATTAACTCACGCAAGGGAAATAATAAATTTAAAAGGAGATAAGTGTATGTGTATATATATATATATATATATATATATATATATATATATATACATATTATCATGAAACCACTCAGAGTTATTTTTTTCGAAAATGCCGGCCAGAGGTAAAAACGAGAATACATAGGGGTCTTCCACAATACACGGGAAAGATTTTCCTGCATCATTTCTGGAAATTGAAGTTTTGTTGTTTCACCCTATCGACTGCTTGTCTCGCAGCAACACCTATCCTCGGTTTTTCTTTCGACACAAGACTCATCTTATTTCACCTCTTTTGTCTCGCCTACCGAATATCCTTCGATGCTTTTACCCCGCCTCCCACGTACGCGCGTCTAGCTAGTTGAATCAACATTTTCATCTCGAGCAAACAGGATTCAGTTTTTGCCAGAAAATTTAGGAAAATTCGCTTAAAGATAACAAAGTACAGGATATATCACAATCTAATTAATTCAGGATTCTGTTTTTACAGTTTAATCATTAATAATAGAGAAATAAAATTACTATTAGAAAATAAGCAAGGAAATTATTTTTATATAAGAGGGATTTGCTTTTGCGAATTTACCAAAATATTTACCAAAATATTTCACATTTATTAATTTGTGAAACAATGCTTACAAAACTTCCGATTAAAACACATTTTATCATTTCGATTTTTTTAATATATTGATACTTTCTATTTTCTTTCTAAATCTACACAAATCTTACAACTTAAATCTACACAAATGTGTAGATTTTGCAAATAGGACATGCAATGTTTCTTTTTACAGATGCGTTTATGCATTCCACAATTTTCCAAATACAAGATTTTTAAATTCAAATCCCGAAGCACACAAGACATACAGGAATAGTTACTATATAAATGAAAGTTTACAACTTCATAACTTCTCTGTATATAACTTTTCTCGAGGTAGCGCAGAGGACTTGAGCGTATAAAAGTTATTGGTTACTAAATACCGTAACGAACGAGAATAACGAATTTCCAGTAAGTATCGCGATCCGTGTCCGAGGCTAGCCACGTGTGAAATTGCGATACACAAGGTCTCGCGTATATCCTGCGCGCTCATACATACACGTATACACTGACGTTCATACACGCCTAAATGTTCGCGATGATAACGAGTCTCTCGCTAGTTTCCGCGGCATGAGATAGCCCAGCCGCGTCATGGCGCAAGTTGTTCTCGACACGAGTTATAATAAACTCCGTATTATATTCCGCGCGTTATACTTACTACGTGGTTCGCGAACCGCGAAGCGTTGCGCCCGTGAAAGTGCAATCATCCCCCTTTCATTCCTTATTCCACCTTAAGATTGGAATTCCCGTCTTACTTGTTAGGATTTCTAGATTTGCGGTGTGTGGTCTAAGGCGACTAACTTTAAATGGACATACGAGAGTGGATTACAGTTTTGATATATCTTTGATTGTTTGCATATTTAATATAGCAAAAGTTTTCGAAATAAGAGATTATTGTAACTACTGATTCTAAAATAATCAGAATTACTCCTTCGATGCCACTCTGAGTATAGCATACCCACTTTTCTCTTTCCAATACTTTTTTTCGTTGCTTATAACTTTTTTATTATACATTTGCTTGCTACTATTGAGGAGCCGACTTTCAAAATGCGTTTTGTCCAAAATGTCATTTTTGTTTAATTAAAGATGGCATAGTGTTCATTCAATGTTGAATGAAAAGACATAGATATTTCGAAGTGCAATATGTTTTTTAATAAGACACAAAGAAAATGTGTATTTGTTTAACATTTTTAGCAATTGTTTAACAATTTTGTTTAATATTTCACATTCTACTGATTGATATATTGTTATTTTCTGTAAAGTATGTAATTTTTTGTGTGCGTAATTTTTTTCTCGTTTTGGACAAAATTTGCAATTTTGAAAGTCTGCTCTTCTATTATATTTTTTAATGTCGGGCATAAAAATATTTTTTACAATTGGTTCATTTTTAAAAAATTGTAAGCAATTGAATTGGATATGTCATACTCAATATTTACCAAATTGTTGTTCTCGTTTGGTATCGAAGAGTTAATTTCTCAAAAAATATTATTTAAAAATTGTTTGAACTATTATTGATTTTTGAAATTAGTATAAATATCACGTTTGTGAGGAATATATAAAGAGTATTATATTTTATGATTGATATTACTATATCATTAATGCGTATCATACTATTAATATGAATAAATGCTTACGTACGTGTTTAATGAAATGTCACATAAATAAAAATATAAACTTTAAAAATATACACTTTTTCGAATAACATAATGCTTTTGTTTTAAATCGCACAATCATTAAAACGATTAATCTTCGCGATTAAGGGGACAATTTTATGGGATACTCTTCCAACGATGCGGATCCATTTTTACGCTCAATCGATACGAGGGAACATCAGGGCGTAGTAAATCATGCATTTATAACGCGACGTTGTTCGGCCAATATTCTCTGCGACAGTGCAATACGACGATTATGGAAATTGTATTTACCGAGGACTCACGGAAGTTGCGTCTCTGTCCTACGGCCGTTTTCGCCGTTCTCTCTTGCATAAATAGCCAAGTACCATTCGTGAACGTCGCGTGACAACTTACGGCGATTTACGGCTGATCGCGGAGGAAAAGGAAAAGAAATTAAATCTTGCACAGGAGCGCCTCGACTTTTACCGGTCATTGTAAATGGAAACACTCACCTTAAGAACAGGTGCGTGATGGAAAGGATGGACAAGTGTATTCCCATAGATTCTTAAGCTGGCTACAACCTTGAGGAGTCTAGGAACATTTCACAACGCGTACTTCCTTCGCGAGACCTTGAAGCAAAACTGTCTCGTGCTACATGGTTGCATAGGTTTTCGAGTTGCTTGTTGTTACGATTTTTTTTTCAAGACAATAGCGGCAAAAGGGTTGAGCTTAACCTTTTCGCCTAATCGAAAAAAAAAAGATTTTTTTGTCGTCCTTTCGTTTTCGAGTGATTCCTCTCTTCCTGGTTTAGCCTTCAGCATGCCAGGCTAAAATACGGTTTATTACGGCGCGAAACGTTCGCGTCTTTTGATGTTTTATTGTCAAGGTGAACTTCAGGTAAAATGGTCGTCATTGGACGAGATGACGTGGAGAGGGTTATAAAAGAGTGTTTACGCGTCAGAATCAATTGTCCTCTTTGTTGAACTTGTTGACTTTAACCGCGAAAATTGTTTTATTATTGTACTCGGATATGAAAAAGATTTCCTATAACTACAATTATTAATAAGTCCAATAACTATAATTATTAATAAATGTTTTTTATTTATAAAGTTGGAAACATTAAATGTTTGTTGAAATTATGATTGTAATTTCAACAAAGAAATTTGTAATACTTCTGCGTTTTCAAGTTAGAATATTATTTTGTTAGAAATGTAAGAGAACGCAAGAAATAAATATTGCTCATTTACAACATAATTCAAATTATCATTACACATTTTTAGTTGCTTGCAAAAAAGAATAAAAAACAATATACTTTAAATGAACATAATTTTATTCCTCTATAGTTAATTATTATATTAAAATTATATTTTAAAATTAATAGTACAAAATTTAAATAATTTAACATGTTCAAACTTATTTTCTGGGAAACTTTGTTTTTTAATTATTATATTATAGCAAATGAATGATTGATGTAGATTATTATGTGGGGATTACGAACGATTTTATAAATAAATTTTATAATGAATTATCAATTGGATCAGACATTCATGTATAATCTCTCGCAAATGACTTTAATTCTTTTTATTCTATACAAATAGAATTGGCAAAGGAATGTACCTCGGATAATGCAGAAGAGCGACACATAGTTCTTGGCGTGTATTCGTGGTCACGGATGATCTCGTCACATTTTGTGGTAGAATAAGGGGGCTGCGCGCGCAACAGTTCAATACGAGCTACTGTGGCTGACCCAGCCTCTTTAAGTCTCGAATATGCGTGTGTATACTACATAATACCGAGCTGTGGCTTCTCGCCTACTCACAAAAATGCATCTCGTCTATTTTCCCCGAGCTATTCTCCTTTGCATCCGATCCTCCTTCCTCTTATCCCCTCGTCAAGCCCTTCCATTTCCGTCCGTCCTACAAAGTTTCCTCACGTTTCAGCCTGAAAGACAGTTCGCATGGTAAATACTTACTTATTGCGATATTCCGTAGCGTAGTGTTAGTTTTTCCTATGCGCGTCGGGCTACAGCTATTTACTTTTGTGATTCTTCGTGGTTACCGAGCAAACTTTTGCATTAAGGTAGCGAACTATCCTACGAATCATACGTATCTACTTTGCGCACATTATTCGCCGAATACTTTCTTATTTGCGTGTGAAAGCATGTTCTACCGTTTTTTAAGAGTTGTATTATTGGACGAATAAAATTTGTAGTGTTTGGAATTGTTAAGACTTCTTTGGAATTGTTAAGACGATCAGTGCATGACAAAGTAAGTGAAGACCTCAAAGTAAGAATTCAAAGTACTTGACAAGATCTTATGCTCAGGAATAGTTTTTTCTTAGCATATCATTTTTATTTTTAGTAAATATGTTTTACAATATGTTAACACAATATTTTAGTTTTTTAAACGATGATATTTTCTTGTATATTTACATAAAATTTTTTAAGAAATATTTTTTTTTAATTTTTTCATGCGCGAACAATGTATTTTTATTTTATGTATATTATATGATATAGTAATTATTTAAGTATATTAAAATCACACTGAGAAAAAAATATAATTAATTTTAATAAATATTTAAGTTTCAATATTGCTAACTAAACATTTACTTACAGTAAGTAAATATTTGTTTAATAAAACAAAATGATTGTTAATCAAATTATTGTAAATCAAATTAACATTTCTTGTATCAAATAAATATATCTTTATATTTAATAAATATTTAGTTAGTAGTATTCAACTAAACATTTATTAAAATTGACTATATTTTTTTTCAGCATATTACACACTGAGAAAAAGAATTTAATTAACTAAACACATTTAATTGTTCGCGGATTTGGTTAATTCAACAAATTTTATTTTATTGAATTTAATCGTAGTCTGCTTAACATTGAACAGTTTATTTAATTTGTTGAACAAATTTTTTTTCTCAGTGCATGAATTTCATGAAAGATTTAAAAGAACTCGTTATTTAAAAGAACTCGAAAAAGTTTGTTCACCGTAATACAATTACATCGTACAATTTTGGAATTTAAATTAAAAAATCGGAATTCTCGCAACACTGTTCTCACTTCTGACACGAAAAAGGAAAGGAAAATAAAAAAGTTCTGCCAGATTGCAGCCGAAACGTGCCGACAGCTTGCATTTACTAGCATACGAAAAGAGGACGGAAGAATGTTCCACGAAAATAATATGAAGCGAAACGAATTCTCGGGATAATTGCCTTCAGAATTTCATGGTTAGGTGTCAAAGAGTAGCGGCGTGCTATTTTTTTTTATACGTATAAAGTCGCGAAAAAAAGTGCGCGATGTCACAGCGAAAATGGAATGGCGAATACATAATTACACAATATTTTATACGTATGTAGTATATGCGTATTACATATACACATTCTTTCTTTCTGTCGGCGTAACCTTCGAAAGAGGCCATTTTTTAAGATTAACGAAAGATGAGAAAAGTTTTAATGCACCGCTGTGATACCAGAGCGCAAGAGCGTTCTCACGCCAATGTCGATATCTACAACGTCCATTAAAGCAAAGTGAACCCCGGGTTACGAGGCCTTGACGCAGGACAAGTATTTCAGTCTGATTGAAGTACTTACTGAAGTTGTTGTCCGATGGCCGTGGATCATTTCATGTAAAGTTCGACATGACTGACTCAATAAGGCGTTATTTAAATAAATGACTCGTGATATGCCTCTCTTTTTTTTTGCAGAAAAACACGACTTCAAAGTCATTACACACGACTGCGAATCGAGTTGGATGAATTACGTAAATTTATTTATTAAATGATTTCATCTTGCGCAATCAGGATTACATCGTATTACGGGTGTTTAATCACGCCGATAAAATTTTTCTCTATAAAATATCGAGAAGAAGAATGTATTGCCGGTAATCACGAAGCGTGCATAAAGTTACATACTTAATGACGCTTTACGGCGATATGTTTCGTTACTTTGACAATCGTAAAATGAAAAGTGCGTATTCTCGATATATCACTTGTACTTCTCGATCCAATTTGCTGATGATGCGATTGGTTAATTTTACGCAATCAACTTTCTATCGTCTCGCGTATCATCGATTGGAATCACGGCGATAATTCGTTCAGTCATAAAAATAAATTACGTTATTTATTTGCATTTATCAGAGAGAAGAAAGCAGAGTGCAGCACTCTGTATGCGAATCGGTAAATGTCAACATATATTTGTGTGGAACTGCGCGGGACTTGGGAGATAAGCAGAGTCGTTCGTACATGCAGATCACACGTGGAACCCTCGTTACACCAGATAAGGAAAATCCCGTCTCCCTCGAGCACTTAAACGCGTTAAACAGTCTTTACGATGCCGTATGCCCGTAAATCACATTCTTTCCGTCACGTTCCGTATTTTCGTAAGACACCGGAAGAATGTTAAGTGGAGTGAAGACTTATGGAATGTGATAACAGGGTCAGAGCGTATTTAGATGGTAAATACTTGTCACCGTAAAAGAAAATCGTGATTTTACTCTTTGGTACATGAAATATATCGAGACTATAATAAATGTTTTATCAAATTAATCTAGCATTTCAATAAGTTGTATATTTAATCCACGATTTGATGTAAAAATGTTATTCAATTCATTTGACAAAAATGAAATAAATTATTTTAAATGTGATTAAACTTGTTTTTCTTAAAATATGAATTTCTAATAGAGCAATTTTAAAACTTAAAAAATTTGTTCAAATAGATGAATAATATATTTCCTAAAGTATAAATCTTTCTATATTTTTATATAAAACATTATGTTGTTATGATTTAATATTATTTACATATAGCTTTATCAAGAATTTTTCTTGAAAGTCGTTTCTTATTTTAAAAAGATATTTAAATTGAGTCCATATATTTATAATTTATATGCTAGTGTGTTATATGTTTGTTATATGATTATATCAATTATAATATTTTATTTAATATTATGTACAATATTTTATATTATATTATATATATATATATATATATATATATATATATATATATATTTTGTTATTACTAGAGTTATAGAAAGATAGATACTTCAAATTTTGTACTTCGTACGAGTAACTTTCGATTACAAGTAAATTATTTTCTGAGAGAAATATACGTTACAAGATACGCTTTAGAAATGTACGTTCCATGTTTAAATTTTAAAAAACCTTTTAATGAGGAACATTCAAATGTCATGGTTTCGTGGGGCATGCATTTAAGAATACCTCAAGGAGATCAGTTGAAGATACGTCTGTGAAAGAATGTAATATCAAAATCTTTGGTATTCCAACACGAAAATACAAAGAAGCTTACACAACCCAGCAAATTTACGTACATAGCTACGGTAGAAATTATATAAATTGACCGCGGAGTAAATTATCGAGTAAATTATACAATTACATGCAAAACCGGCTGCGAAATCCATCCTGGACGACATCGTGAAAAAGAAGAAAGCATGCAAAGTATGGAGAAGATAGGCAGGTGGGAGAGAAGGTCGGCAGCGAATGGCATCAACTGAAAAGATGTGATGCGTTGGGATGGTGGTTGGTTGGGTTGAAGCCGCGTGAGAGAATGGCGGTTGGTGGGAAGAAACGGACCCCATGGATTCCATCGGCACACAAGGCAAGGGGGAAAAAGGCGCGAGAGGGGAAGAGAGGGTGCCAATCAAGTCCTAATTAGCCGGTGCGGCAATTTCGGTGGTAACTGGTCGACCCGTCTACGGTCTATCCCGTAGCCGCCAAATGCGAGTTCGCCGCAAGGTTGCTCGACGTTTACAGTTCGTTTCATTGAACGTCGTCATATTGGCGAGATTTGCTATCTAAATCTCGTAAATTACGGGGGACTCGTCACATCGAGCTAGATTTATCATGACTTTCTATAATTTAAAGGATTTCCGCGTCTCTCCGTGCAGTACAATCGAAATAACTTTACGATTCTTTGTACGATCATCGATAGTCTCACAGGACTTGATTTGAACTTCGTAAATAGCGTTTACTATATTTCCTGATATAAAATTTTCGGAGCTCTCATTTGAACATTTATCACATCATTCTATCGGTTGATGTCTCTGAAGACGTGTTAGAGTAACGGAGAACTTTCTTGTATATGTCTGTGTATTATGTATATGTCTGTGTTATGTATTATCCAGTTTGACGACGTTATACGTGGTTCATAGGATTAGCCATTTGCATTAGCTGAATGCCATCAGCATAAGAAAGCGAAAAATATTATATACGTCTTTCGATTTAACGTTCTTGTGCAATAAGATATATATATATATATGTAAATATTATCCAGTCATCTCTTCTTTCTGGGCTACTTCAATTAAAACTCCCCTGTTAGCCCCTACGATTTATCCGTTCGTTTTATTCTTTCACTTTTCTTTCCCCTTTCTCTCCTCTACCATAACTCCTAATCTTGCAGTCAGGTACATACAGTCTGCGGTTGTAATATTATCGACGTTGCATGAATATATTAGCAGAAATTCAGATCGTCCGAATGGAAATTTATTATTACAATAAAATAATCCGTGCATCGGCGATTATATACGCGACAACAACGTCTTTTCGGAGAAGAATATTTTTTTTTCCATTTGAAATCACCAAACGGGCTTCGCAGAAATGTCGATACGAAGGAGCAGAAACCTTGAATAAATATTCCGATAACGGATGCCCACGCTGTTTAACTCAGCACCAAAAACAGCTTGCTACATAAATAACGTATGTCATTTTTGCGATGCTAATTTTATCCATTTTATTCCAATATACGTATATATATATACATATATATATATATATATATATATATCGCTCCACATTCGATGTAATATACGTAAATGCAAAGTTTTATCCAAGATACATGTACGTGTAGATACGTCCACGGGGTTCCTCGGGCGGAACCCAAGAGAAGCGTCGTAAACATTCTGCTATGGAAAAGAGAGTAAGAAGTAACAGCGGGCACAAGAGCGACGACGAGAGGGGAATGACCAGGGGGAGAAAGGTTGGGAGAGAGGAAGGGAACGGAGGGTGGCATTCCTTTTAGGACACCATTTTGTCTGGTTTCGTTCCCCTCTCACGTCAGACACCGAGTGTATAATTCATTTCTCGTAACTCCCATGGGATTACACCATGGGCTGTGCCTCTTCGTAAGGGTCTACTTTTCACGAGGTCCATACTTCGGTGCTTTCTCAAGCTGGTTGAGAGAAATATCATCTTTGAAATACATACAGCGAATATGGCAGGCTTCCTAATGAACAAACTTTTATCAGCTTATCGGTCTGGGTTCCACTGCAAAAAGCGTGCTTCGATTCTCTTTCTAATAACGTAGCAACAAACAGCAAAACAAGTTATAAACAAGTAGAAAAGATCATATATGGAAACAATTTTTGAATATATAAATATAATATAAAAATAATATAAATATAAAACATATTTATACAGATAGATAAATTTTACAATGTACAGGTTTTTTTTTAGCAAATGCAAAATATATATTAATAGAAATCTTCCTCGATATATTACTAAAAAATATGAGAGCTCGTGCGCGAATCGCATTTAGCAAACTATATGCTTAACTTATTAGAATAGCATTTATTTTCTTCAGCACTTACAAAGCCAAGAAGAAGTTTACAAACATTATTCTTATTTTACTCATCTATCCATATCTTTCTCTTTTCTATTTTAAATTATTTATTGCCCAACTAATGTTTCTTTTTTTATCCTTATTATTACACTTTTATATCTTATCTATATCTTAAATATATTATCATATGTACTTAGCTTATTAAAATTAATATTTATTTAACTTCCATTTCACATTAAATTACATCATGCACCATGAAGATTATGTGTGGAATTAATCGTTCATATAATGTCATCAAATTAAGATATAATTAGAAGTTTTTATATATCCAAGAAATACTTAGTGTGGAATGTAGCACTTTTCGCGATGTAATATTTTCTTGTTGATTATAGTCTATAACTGAAGCAAACACTCTTTTCTTATTTGTGCTTAACATTACAAAGATATTCAAATAAGGATTCTATGTATTTATTACAATTAGAATTTTCGCAAATAAAAAATGTTGTTTTTTTCAAAATCATTATTTTGTAACAAATATCATATGTATAATATCAATGCAATGTAGAAAACGCAATATGAAATATACAATTTTTAAAGAGAGATCATACTAAAACATTCAAATTGTTAAATGCAATTAATAATAATTAAATAAATAAATATAAACTTATAACATTATCAAATTTTTGTCATTTTTATAAATCTGAAAAAAATTCCATGAATAAAACTTTACCATCGTC
>Ga0157364_1002501_pt1 | contig 17164 bp, 15 predicted proteins | sample AttsexASBM2_FD_111476 | JGI IMG/M metagenome (GOLD analysis project Ga0157364, IMG submission 111476) | Fungus gardens microbial communities from leaf cutter ant in Ribeirão Preto, State of São Paulo, Brazil - Atta sexdens ASBM2 | ecosystem: Host-associated > Fungi > Mycelium > Unclassified ... | reverse complement strand
GAACTATAAGTTTGACCTCGATGATAGCTACATCATCGACTCGATGTACATGGGCAACGAGATGCGTTATCTTAATCATGAAGGGCCTACAATGAGAGAAGCCACAAACAAATCCAGAGGAACTGCAAACTGTCGTGGTAAAGGTGAAAGAGCTGGGTCAGATAATTATTGTTCTGTTTTACTCACAAATGTATATGTATATATGTGTCCTTCAATGCAGTCGTCTACGTCAACAATTGCCATCGCATTCTTTTTATTGCAGGTAAGTTGTTTTTTTTTTCGAAATAACCAAGCTCGGCGTGAGCCCTGACTTATCTCATTCAAGGTCGTCGTATTGAACCAGGATCTGAATTATTTATCGACTATGGCGAAGCTTACTGGACGGAACAGGACGAGTGGGCCGGGGCGAAGGAAAAGGTTTACTGGCATTGAGTGCATGGTCACTATTTCATCAGATTAAATTTCGATTACATATGTTATGCGTACTTTACTTATCCTTTCTTCGTGAATTTGTGACGATCTGTGTAGGAGGAATAGGATCAGATATACTGCTGAATTAATCAACTTTGAAGCGGAGGCTTTCATCGCTGCATTCTCATCCATAACTCAGGAAAGCACCAATTTTCTAAAAGATTGGTATTGCCCTTGAAAATAAATAGAAATATTGATCGTAAAACACAGGTTCGTGCTCTCGAAATGCAGAGGGAGAGAAAGCAGGGGGATGTCGTGGCAAGGCTGTATTGCTATAAAAATATTACGGTTATGTAATCTAAGATTACTTCTCTATGTCCGTTCGCCGTGTGTTCGTAGAGGTCCAACACTCCCCCTCGAACAGATGATGTTTTGAAATAGAAAGGCGTAGACCTAATATAACAGCAATTTTTTGGAGCTTCTCTTGACTTAATGGCTTTGTTAACATATCAGCTGGCATCTCATCTGTGTGAAGATGTTCAACATAAATCTGCCCTGATTAACTTAATCACAGAGCCAGTAGAAACATAAGTTCAGGTGCTTGACCTGACCATGATGATCAGGATTGCGAGCAACAGAGATAGCTGATTGGTTACCCATGAGTAAGGGTGAAGGACAAGTTTGAGAATACCCGAATTCAGTGAAGAGGTTTCAGAACCAGATGGTTTCTTGACCTGCAGATACTGTAGATACATACTCTGCTTCAGTGGTAGAGAGGGTAACAGAACTTTGTGTTGGAAAGGTACAACTACTGGGAGGATATTGTAGGCGAGTCCGGTTTCTAATCTTACTTACTTTCTCATTTCTCATTTCCTTTCTTGTCTTTTTGGGCACATGCCATACTGACAATTATCATAACAAAAACATTAAATGCTACACAAAAGGACTAGTGATCAGTGGCTGTACCTCAGTTACTGTTGTGAGATACTTAGTAATATGACTAATATAGTACCACTACTTGTCCTACCTCGCTCACACTACTAGGCTCTTCACTACAGAACTTACTATTGGTCAGTGGTTGCCAGTTGTCCACACTACACCATACTACTGTGCATTCTATTCTTCCAACAGGTTATAGGCTCTGGTTGCCTTAATCTCTAGTTAGTGCTTTTTTAAGCTGCTTTCTATCAATGAGAAGGACTTGACTGACTTTACTAGCATGCTAATATCTTATCACTCCTAGGCCTGTTTTGGATTAAGCTGATCTCTGAATCACTCCATGCCTATAGAATCCTCTTACACCCTATATGTGCTAATAGCTTATTACTGGTTAGGTTGAACATTTACACTCTAGCTGGCTGCATTTGCTCTCTAATTCATACTGATTATCTTTATTGATAACAATGGCCAACTTCATTGCTACTTCCAAACTCACTAGCCCTGCCAACTATTCTTTTAGGAAATCTATGTTAAATCAGCTCTTACTCTTATTATCTACCTTAGTACTGTCTTTACTGTTGAAGACATGCTAAATGCTTTGGCACTCTCTCAGACCACTGATGCAAATGAGATAGCCAGAAGAAACTTTCTAAGATCTCAAGCCCTGGCTGTTCTTAATTTCACCTTGCTAGATAATCTGTTAATATATGACCAGCCTAATATTAAGGCTCTTTAGACTCACTTGCAGACCCTTGTGGAAATATCTGGTCTAGCATCAGTTTTTGCTGATTATTAGAGAACAATTACTTTCCAAATCTCTAATAACTGGAACCCTACTTTTCAGATTTATAAGCTTAATTTGTTTTATATAAGATTTTATAGAAACAATTGCAATATTCTTTCTATCTTGAGAGCAATAACTCACTTGTCTGTAATTCTTTATTTATAAGATTCCATTTCTGCCTTTTTTTTTAATACATTTATCTCCAATCTTACTTGGAATGTTGTATATTTTGCTATCTAAGCAGAATTATTTAGACAAACTAACACTACCAATGCTAGCCACTACTTTAGCATTCTATATAGAAATAAACTATCTTAGTTGAAAAGAAACCTTAATAGCAATAGTAACATGTCAGATATGTGAAGCTTGGACACTAGCTTTTTTATTTAAACTCTCTTTTCTTTTTCTTTTTCTTTTATTTTTATTATTATTTAGATCTAGGGTTAGGGTTAGAGTGTTATCAAGATCATACTGTCACACATCAGTCACATCAGATGACATGGTCACAGTAATGGTCACAAATCATAAGGTCACAGAGAAGAGTGTAGAAGGTTCTAGAAGAATAATATCATAACAATGTATATTATATATGTTAGTCTTAAGGTGAATATATGGTCTTTAGGGTAGGCTAGAGAAGTAGTAGCATAGACCATCTAGTTCAGTATATAAGGTAGACTAGTTTGTACAAGAGCTCTCTATTGAGTTCTCTTGTGGAAACCCTATTGTCAAGATCGTAGATGGTAGACTTTATTTTTATTTTCTCTTTTCATTTTATTTTTATTTTCTTCTTTTTCTTTTTCTTTTATTTTCTATTTTTAGAACAACTTGGGTTAGGGTTTATCAGTCACACTGTCACATCAGTTACAAGTTGATGGTGTAGTCACAAAACTGATTACAGAACTTGAGAGAATGGAGTAGAAGGTTCTGGAATGAAGTGACGTCATACAGCATGGACAACATATGTTGGCCTCATGTTATACACATGGTCATTAGGGTAGGGTGCACAGTAGTGAGTACAGACCATGAGTAGTAGTATATAAGGTAGATTACTTTATACTAGGAACTCTATTGAGTTCTCTTGTGTTACTCAATACAAGAAATACAAGAGTTGTCTTATCGCTTATCATTGAGCTTTAATTCATAACACCTATACAAGGTTCTTTTTCTTGATCTACTCTAAGGTCTTGAGATTGTAACTTTAGAACTTGATTTCACTTCTTAAGACCATCCAATACTAGACCCTCTCTAAACTCACTCACTCATCATCCTTGACTATGGGTAACATACCCAATATCAAGAAGAGTTGCCAGGCTCTACATATAAGAGATATACCAGTTAGGAGGGAAAATCCTAGTTATTTTGTTGTACCAAAGCCCACTGGTGCAGTAAGACATATCATCTTTTGTGGACATTGCTAGATAGTTTTTCTATGTAGAAGCCTCATGCTACAGTATCCTCTTGTAACCTATCTACACAAAAGAGCAATATTGTCCAGTAAGGAAGCATCTAGTTTAGAGATTCCTTTCTTAGGAATACTAGCCAGGAATTTATTAGGGCAGTAGCTAGTAGGGCAGTACACAGGTAGTCAATAGACAAGATGAGGTGGACAAGAAGAGTGCTACTAGCCCTTACAGAGGAAAAATGTTGAGTCCAGAAAATATATCAGAGGCTAAGTCCAGTGCAGAATCAGTTCTTTTGGCTCAAGAGTCATTACCACCTACACCACCACCATTATCATTATCACTATTACTACCAATATCACCAACTATACCACCACCCTCATATATAATGAGTTGATATGACATTAATCTAGAGCAAATAGTTTGACAGCAACAAGAGCAGCTAGTAGCATTACAAGCTATAATTGCTCAAGCAAGACTAATGTTATAAGACGAGAGTGTGGACAGACTTTGGCTAGGGTTAGGGTTAACTGGACATATATAAGTATTATAATTATTAGTCTACAATAGACAAAGGGATAGGAGATAGGCACGTGACCTGGAAGTCATGTGATATAGTCTAGAGCGGTCTGGAAGGACTTAGGGTCTAGAAGGATCGGGAGGAGTCTAGATAGGAGTTAGGGTTAGGAGTGACATCAAGGGATAACAGTTTCTCATGGTGTACACATGGTGTGCATATGTACAGCAGAGATTAAAGGTATGATGTCAAGGCACATGTAGGAAGCATGGTGGCCTTAAGAAAAACACATGTGGATGAGTAATAGGACATGAGATAGAAGCATGGTGGATGGACATGAGGTAAACACATTGTTGTAGCATGGACCATGATGTAGTAGTATATATATAGAGGAGCAATGCAGCAAGAGCTCCTTGTCAAGTTCTCTTGTAATTCCCCCACTCTTTACTTGATAGCCCATTGGAAAGCTTTGCTCGTTGTGAGATCATTTGTCCTTGAGTGACAAGTGGTTGCTACAACAACTAACAGGAGAAGGGGCAGCAACATTTGCCAGACCTAACACTCATGTTGAAGTAACAAGACGACAGGTGTTTGATAAGAGTTCTGAGAAGGTGGCAGGATTCATAACAGCTTGCAAGTTATATATTAGGATAAAAATAAGGGGGGTAGCAGTTAAGGAGCAGATACAATAGGTGTTGTCATATGTGCAGGGAGGATTAGCAGATATTTGGAAGGAGAACATACTGGAGGATCTGAAGAAGAGATTGTTGGAATATGAGACTGTAAGGGAATTTTTGGCAGACATAAAAAAGGAGTTTGGAGAAGGAGATAAAGGATCAATGAAAGTGGTAGAGTTGAAAAGGCTAGAGCAAGGAAGTAAGACAATGGAAGAATTTGTACAAGAGTTCAAGAGAGGAATGAATGGAATGATTAGAAGAAAGTTGATAGAAGCAGAATGCCAACTAAGCTTAATTGAGCAATGGTATAACAGAGCTATTGCCATAGATAGGAATTGGAGGAAGAGTAGAAGAGAAGAAGAGAGACTGAGGAGACAGAAAGACAATGGGGCACCAGCTCCAAGGTTGAACAGCAACAAATGCCATAGCCTCAAGTTTGGCCAAGGAGGCAAGAAGTGCCTCAATAGCAGGTGCCAATAGGGCCTGCTTTGATGGAGGGAGTGGAGAGGACAAACACAGTAATGGTACACCCTTAACAGAGGATAGGTGTTATGGAACACTTTGGACACTGGCAATTTTTCTTTTCTTTTCTTTTATTTTTCTGATTTTATACCAATTTTGTTTTTCTTTTCTTTTGATTTATTTCAGATGATGAAAAGGCACATGACACTGCAGTCACATGACATGTCACATGATGTGATGTCATAGGCCTAGAAGATGGTAGAAGGATCTGGAAGATGACATTAGGGCACATAGATACAATATAGTGGCCTTGAGTAAGACATGAGGTGGACATGAGAAAGGAGCATGGATATAAGGGCAGGCTTAATTATTGATAGCATGGACCAACCTGTAATAGTATAAATAGGACTCTAATTTAGCAGAGACTCCTTGTCAAGTTCTCTTGTGAAATTCCCACTTTATATCCCTATTAAGAGATTTACTCATTAGTACCTCTATTGGTCTTTGTGACTAGTGGTTGCCACAACAGTGGGGTTGGTGCAATGCAACCCATATACCATGGAGAATCAGAACTGTTATAATTATAGGAGATTTGGACACTTAGCTAGAAATTGTAGGAACAGGAGAACAGAGAACAGAATGGGAAATGGAAGAAGACTGGAATATGGACAAAGGTTAAGGATTGAAAGAGGAAATGGACAAGAAAATTTAAATGGGGAAAGGGATCTAGTAGTCCTCAACTAAATTCCAATAGTAATAGATTTGTAATACTTTTTAGAGTAGTGGATAATACATCTATGTATAACCTTGACAATGGAAACATACTAAGAGAAGTAACAGTGAAGATTGGGCTTGAAAGAATTGATACACAAGAAGGAGTGAAGGAGTAACAGTAGAGGTGTTGTTGGATAGTGGGGCAACAGGATTAGTGATGAGTTCAGAACTTGTAAGGAAGTAGGGGTTTAAGTTGAAAAAAATAAAAAGACCAATTTATGTGAGAAATGTGGATGAAATGCTGAATAAGGAGGGACTAATAGAAAACACAGTGGAGGTTAATATTTATTACCAGGGATATAGGGAGAGAACAGAAATAGACATGATAGAAGGACAGAAGTGGAACATAATTTTAGGAATGTTGTGGCTAGTGTGCCACAATCTAGGGACTGACTGGAAAACTGGGGAAGTAAAGATGATGAGGTGTCTGAAAGAGTATGGGAAGCAGTGGAGACCAAAGCAGGGAAAGTTGGGATGGCAGAAGTAGAAGGAGGAAGAGAAAAAAGAGAGAAAGAAAAGAAATGAGAAGAAAGAAAGGATAAGAAGAAGAAAGAAAAGAAGAAGGATAAGAAACCAAAAAAGATAGAGGTGTGAAAGATAGTAGAAGAATAGGAGATTTGGAATAAGGAGGAGGAAGCAGCAAAGTTAGAGGTAGAAGCAAAGAAATTGGTTCCAGAGAAGTTTTATAAGTGGATTCACATCTTTGGCAAGAAAGCCAGTGAGTGAATGCCCACAAAAAAGCTCTAGGATCATACAATAGATCTAAAGGAAGGGTTTGTGCTGAGGAAGGGGAAAGTATATCCATTGTCAAGAGAAGAGAGGGAGGAGGTATAGGAATTCAATTGAGGAAAGGGTATATTAGACCTTCAAAGTCATCTCAAATGGCACTGGTGTTCTTTGTAGGAAGAAAGAGGAGAATGGTACAGGACTATAGAAATTTGAATGAATGGACAATAAAAAAATAATTATCCTTTGTCTTTAATTTCAGACATAGTAGAGAACATAGGTATGAGGAAAGTATTTACTAAGATAGACTTGAGGTGGGGATATAATAATGTGAGGATAAAGGAGGGAGATAAGTGGAAAGCAGCATTTATGATACTAGAAGGGTCATTTGAACCAACTGTGATGTTTTTTGGATTGACAAATTTACCAGCAACATTCCAGACTATGATAAATGAGATTCTATGGAATCTTATTAACACTGGGAAAGTAGCAAGCTTTATTGATGATATAATTATTGAGATGGAAGGAGAAGAGGGACATGATGAGTTGGTTGAAGAAGTGGTAAGGAGACTGGCAGAAAATGATTTGTATGTGAAGCCAGAGAAGTGTAAGTGAAAGGTGTGGGAAGTTGGGTTTTTGGGAGTAGTAATAGGACTGGAGGGAATAAAGATGAAAAAATAAAAGATGAAGGAGGTATTAGATTAGCCAATACCCAAGTGTGTCAAAGATTTTCAGAAGTTTTTAGGGTTGGTGAATTACTATTGTTAATTTATTCAGGACTTTGTACCTATAGCCAGACCATTACATAATATAGTCAAGAAAGATCAGAAGTGGGATTGGACAGAAAGGTAAGAAAAGATGTTTAGGGAGTTGAAGGAAAAATTCACAAAGGAACTAGTACTAGCAGTACTGGATCTGAATAAAAAAATAAGAATGGAAGTTGATATGTTGGATTATGCCATAGAGGGTGTTATCTATGGAGTGTGAGGATGGGAAATGGAGGCCAATGGCATTCCTTTTGAAATCTCTAAATGAAACTGAAAGAAACTATGAGATTCATGATAAGGAGATGTTGGTAGTGATAAAGAGGTTGGAAAATTAAAGACATTTACTAAAGGGTGTGAAGTACAAGTTCAAGGTCTGGACTGACTATTGCTGTGGCAACCACTAGACATAATGTTCAATAGTTTCCCAAATAAGCAAATCTCTTAAGTTGAATATAATGTGGGAAGTTCACAAGAGAACTCAACAAGGAGTCTGCTGAATTAGAGTCCTATATATATAAAGTATACATGGTCCATGCTACTAATAATTACACCTGCTCTTATGTCCATACTACATTCTCATATCTGCCTCATTTCCTACTCAAGACCACCATGTTGTATACATGTGCTCTGATATTATCTTCCAGATCCTTCTACTACGTTCTAGGCCCATGATATCACATGCCTCTTGAGAAAAAGAAAAGAAAAGAAAAACAAAATCAATATAACATCAGAGAAATAAAGGAAAAAGAAAATAAAAATCATCTGTGTCCAAAGTGACCCATAACAACTATAAGAATTTGAAGTATTTTATGAAAGCACAGATGTTGAGTCAAAGACAGGCTTGATGGGCCTTATATTTGTCAAGATTTGATTTCACCTTAAAACATGTCCCAGGAACAAAAATGGGGAAGACAGGTGGACTTAGTAGGAGACCAGACTAGAAAGTAGGTATAGAAAAGGACAACAAGAATCAGATATTTATTAAGGATAGCTGGTTATGTAGCTTACATAAAGTAGTAATAGAAGGACCTGAAGTAGACATATTAGAAAAGATAAAAAAAGCTAGGTGTAAAGACAAGGAGGTAGTTAGAGTAGTAGAAGAGATGAAGAAAGTGGGAGTAAAAGTAGTGAGAGGAGAAGAGTGGCAGTTGGAAGGAGATTTGGTGCTAAAGGAGGGTAAAGTGTATGTGCTGAAGGATAAGGAGTTGAGAGTAGAGATAATCTGGTTACACCACAATGTGCCAGTAGCAGGGCATGGAGGAAAGTGGAAGATAACAGAGTTAGTGATGAGAAATTACTGGTGGCTGGAAGTGACAAAAGATGTAGGAAAATATGCAGAAAAATGTGATATGTATCAAAGGATGAAAAATAGGACAGAAGTGCTGGTGGGAAAGTTGAAGTTGAGTGAGGTACCAGAAAAACCATGAACTCATCTAACAGTGGACTTCATCATGAAGTTACTGGTAGCAGCTGGGAAAGATGTAATCCTAGTTGTTTGCAATAGGTTGTTAAAGATGACTCATTTTGTGGCAACAACAGAGGGAATATCAGCAGAAGGGCTAGTGAGGTTGTTTAGAGATAATATGTGGAAGTTGCATGGGTTGCTGGAGAGTATTGTATCAGATAGAGGACTGTAGTTTATAGCAGAGATGATGGAGGAGTTGAATAGAATGCTGGGAATTGAAATGAAGCTATCAATGTCATATCACCCATAGAAAGATAGGCAAACAAAAAGAATGAACCAGGAGTTGGAATAATACTTGAGGTTCTTTATTGATCATAGGCAGAAGGATTGGCCAGAATAGTTAGTATTAGTTGAGTTTGCAATCAACAATAAGACACATTTGATAACTAAAGTGTCTCTATTTAGGGCAAATTACAGAAGAGAGATGAGGATGGGAGTGGATTACAGAAGAAAAAGAAAGATGGAAAAGGCAATAGAGTTTGTAGAGAGAATGAGAAAGATACAGGAAGAAGCAGAAGCAGCATTAACTAGAGTACAAGAGAAAATGAAAAGACAAGTGGATAGAGGAAGTGGAGGTATGGAAAGTAGGAGATAGAGTGATGTTGAGTATAAAAGATTTGGTGTTCAAGAAAAGACTAGTATGTAGATCCATACTGTCAAGATCACAAGAAGTAGACTTAGTTTTTTCTTTATTTTCTCTTTCTTTTTATTTTATTTTATTATTTATTTTCCTATTTTTCTATTTTTAGAACTTAGGGTTAGGGTTAGTCATGTGACACAAGAAGAAAGGTATAGAAGGTACTAGAAGAATAATGTTATACAATGTATATAACATATGTTGACTTTAAGACATATGCATGGCTGTTTAGGGTAGGCTAGAAGTACTTAGCATGGACCATGTGCCTTTAGTATATAAGGTAGACAATTCTGTAAAGAGTTCTCTATTGAGTTCTCTTGTGTTAACCCAATACAAGGTTCATTTTATTGACCAACCCTAAAGTCTTTAATTTGTAATACATATATTATTGATGAGGTAGTATCTACCAATGCAGTCAAGTTACAACTGCCAATGTCAATGAGAATATACCTGGTAGTGAATGTCAGTTGAGTAGTGCAATATAGAAAACAACTGGAGAAATAGAAAAAGATAGAAGTAAAACTAGTAAAAGTGAAAAGAGTTAAAGAATGGGAGGTGGAGAAGATTTTGAATAAGAAGAAAGAGAGGGGAGTAACAAAGTATTTAGTGAGATGAAATGAGTTTACAGCAGAAAATAATAGCTGGGAGAGGAAGAAGAATCTGAAGAATACAAAGGAGTTAGTAGAAGAGTTTGAGGGGAAAATAGAAGTAAGAAAGCAAGAGAAGTTGGAATTGGTAGAGGAAAAGGACTTTAGAAGAGCAGAGTTACCAGAAAGATATACAGCAACGTTGTTGTATAGATGGGAGGATGGAAAATTTAAAAATGAATATTTAAAAAAGTTAGAAAGAAATTGGACATGATAGAAGGGAAAAGATAAGAAAACAGAAAAAATAATTTAGGGAGAGAAGAAAGATGAACCAACAAGTTCCTTTTAGAGTAGAAACCTTGAAGAGAAGGTAATGTCAGATATGTAAAGCTTGGATACTAGTTTTTTTTATTTAATTCCTTTTTCTTTTTTGATTTAATTTTCTTTCTAAAAAGACTTAGAGTTAGGGTTAGAGTGATGAGATCATGATGTCATACATCAGTCACATCAAATAACATGGTCATAGTAATGGTTACAAGTCACAAGATCACATAGAAGGATAATAATGTCATAACAATATGTATTACACATATTAGCCTTGAAGTAAACACATGGTCTTTAGGAAAGACTAGAGAAGTAGTAGCACAGACTATCTAGTTCAGTATATAAGATAGACTAGTTTGTACAAGAGCTTTCTATTGAGTTTTCTTGTAGAAACTCTATACAAGGTTCCTTTTCTTGATCTACTGTAAGGTCTTGAGATCATAATATAACACCATAATGGTGAGGTACATACAAACTTACATAAGACCAGTATATCTCCATTACTCTTATATTAGGGTTTATAAGAGAAACTCAACAGAGAATCTCTTATTATAACATATACTATATATACTAATATATATTGGTCTATGCTCTACAATATATAACCTTCTTGAAAGTCTATGCATCATCTATAAGTCCATTATACTATAACTATAAGATAGATATATAGTAGTTATAGTTTCTGATATCATTATACAAAACTCTTCTACTCTCTTCTAGATCTATAATATTACTTTATGTAACATAGTCATATATATCAATCATGTGATCTTCTATTGCTAAATTGAATAAAACTAAAAAGAACAAAAACTAAAAGAAAACAAAAACAAAAGAATATAAAATCTATAGAAATCATTAAAAAGAAATAGAGTCTAGGAGCATATTATAACAATTTGTTCCAACCTACAGATAACATCTTTTCCCTTATTTTTACTCTCTGATCTCTTTTAATGTAGATTATCTCTTTTCATTTTAATTTGGACATTCTTGTTAGACTCTCACCAACTTTATGGATTTCTATTTCCAATATCCAAAAATTATTAGAAATCAGAATAACTTACTTAGCAGTCTCCAATAACTATTATAGGTAGTATATTGCTAGATATTGTTCTCACTTTGTTATCTGAGATCTAATAAGAGTATATCAGAAGTCTAAATAGTTAGTTAAGTGTTATTTAAGAACATAAAAGTAGAAGTTGGAATAACCTTTGGCTTTGGCTTATATACTGCATCTTTATGAGTCACACTAGTTATATATTTTGGAAGAGTACTTGAGAGATTTAGAGTGTTGAGACCACTAGAAGGTAGCAAGGTGTATTATCACCAATACTAGAAAATAGTATCAGTTTTAGTCAATTTTCAGAATAAGCTATTATAGTATAAACTACTAGTTTATATACTAGATATACTATCTAAGATAGCTATCTGGAATGGAGACTACTAAGTGAGTTATCCTAGTTACTAGTGATCCTTAAATGTTAGAAATGGAAGTTCATAGAGTTGGCAAGAGTTTAGTCAGGATGTCCAAGATAGAATGAAGAGAAGTAATCTGTACTAAAAGATGTCAGAGAATATGTATGAGAAAGAAGAAGTTAGCTATAATTTTAGGACAGATGTGGCCAGAATAGGATGTGATATATACTTAGTATATAAACTGGTAGTTTACACTGTAATAGCCTTATTCCGAAAATTGACCAAAACTAATATTATCTTTTAGTGTTAGCAATAGCATATCTTATTATCTTCCAATGGTTTCATCTTTCTAGTTTCTAAAGTGTTCTTTCAAAATATGTGACCAGTGTGACTTGTAGAGGTGCAGCACATAGACTGAAGGTTATTCCAACTACTACTTCCATGTTTTCAGATAATACTTAGCTATTTAGACTTTTAAAATATTCTTATTAGATCTTAGATAATAAGATGTGAACCACATCTAATAGGGATTTCCCTATCTAGTACAACTCTGAGCTAACTCCATATGCTTTTATCTCCTATCATGAACTATATCTAACAGTTTTTAATATACAGATGTATCTTTTCTCTACTAGACAAATTCTTTAGTTTGGATTAAAAGTAGAAAGTAATAAAAGCAGTTCTACTTTCCATGATAAGTCTGGTTATATGATGGTATCAGCTACTTCTAACCTTTGGGTATTATGGTAACTACTAACCAAGATAGTCAATAGTGTACTAGAGTAATCTTATAAGTAAGAATCTTATGGAGAACATAAGAAAACTTGACAAGGAGTCCCTAATGAATTGCTATCCTATTTATATGATAGATACATAGTCTATGCTAATGATAAATAGTCCTCCCCTAAAATTCATATATTGTCTATAAGTATATTATAAGATCAATATACTATAGATATGTATCTTAACATTATTTATTCTAGTTTTTTCTATAATGTTCTATACTTATGATATAATGTTATGTAATACATCATATGACTACAATCATGTGCCTCTTCATTATATAAGAAATAAAAGAAAAAGAAAACAAAACAAAAGAAAAATTAAATCAGAATAAAATATAATGATTTGAGCATACTATGATATTAGAATAATATCTAGATTGTGAGAACTTGTATTCTTAAGCATAATATCCCCAATTCTGTGAGTTTTATAACAAGATACCTAGACTTTGAGACTTTGCATTATTATGATATGCTTAAACTTTTATATTTTATTTTTATTTTATTTTCTTTGATTTTATTTTTATTTTTATTTTATTTCTTAGATGATAAAGAGTCACATGACACATCACATCACATAATGTTATAAGCCTAGAATCTGAGAGAAGAGACTAGAAGGATAATGTTTAGGTATATGTTAATTGTATATTTATCTTATAGTATACACATTGTGTACTCATGGCTGATATATAAACTTTAGGGTAGGATTATTTATTGTTAGCACAGATTATAAACTATTTGTATAAATAGAATAACAATGCATTAGGAACTTCTTGTCAAATTCTCTTGTGATTTCTATGAGACTCTTGATATATAAGACTCCTTAGTGATTTATTGACTATCTTGATTAAGTGGTTATCACAACATAAATCATCATTTTGGACACATATCTGATGAAGTCATATATTATGTTCTTAACAATGTACAATATATGAAGAAAATCTATTTTCTAACACAGAAAAGCATTTGTCACAGTTGTAATTTTGGAAAGATATACTAACACAGTTTTCCTAAGAACTCTGTTCACTCTAGTAAGTCTCTTGGATTGATTCACTTGAATCTCCTTGAGCTTCCTACCTTGTCTTATTCAAAGTACAAGTAGGTGGTTATATTTTATAATAACTACTCCTTCTATTGTAACATTGCTTTCTTATACAAAAATTCTGAAGCTATAGAAGCAATCAAGTCAATTTTCTGAATGTGGTCAAATAAAACTTTCTATCTGGTAAAAAGATTGCACACTGATAATGGGGGAGAGTATATAATATTAGATACAATTTTTTTAAGAGAGTAAGAGATTATTTATGAGACTAGTACTCTATATATATACTAACAAAATGGTTGTGCTAAATAATTGAACTGCATATTGCTTAAAAAGATACAGTCAATATAACTTAAAGCATATCTACTAGATTTCTGGTAGAAGTTTGCTATTGCAGCTGCAACTTATATATACAATCACATATCTGTTAGATATCTCAAATAGGAAACACCTTAGGAGATATTCTTGGACAATAAACCCAAAATATCACACTTCCATGTCTTTGGCTATAGAGTATATACATTTCTCCCCAATGAGGCTCACACTAATAAACTTGTATTATACTCTGAATTAATAGTATTCATTGGATATGAGGATAAGGTTATTGCTTTATATGCCATACATAAGGAAATATTGTTTTCAACTTCACATATATTATCTTTGATGAGGAATTCTTTCCTAAATATACTGACTCCTGTGCAAAATAACACAAATTATATGATAAGTTATTGGATAAAAGAAGTCTAGAAACATAGTCATTAGTATCTGAACCCTCTGGAAAAGATAGACCTACTCCTGTACTCATTCTATTCATACCAATTCCTTCTATTTAAAACAATCCTTCTCCTTATTCCCCTTTATCCTCTCTTTCTTATAAGTTCTCATTTCTCTCACCTTCTCTGATAGCTAAAACACTTACAGGAGAAGATGAAGAGGTTGATGATGTTGACTCTAATATTGAGATGCAATCTCTTATCCCTTAATGACTCTTGCAATCTGCTCTACAGACACCACAAAAATGTTTTGAATTGAACATCAAACTTAAATACCTTTAGAAAAGAAAATATCTATAGAGAATGAGAATATCCTCCCAATATCCTGTATTGTCATTTGTAACAACCTAGGGAAAGGTTTTCTAACCCTAATATGGTGTGTAATGGATATGAAAATACTTATTAGGAATTGTAAAAAAAAATACACCAAGATATATGCAGATTCTCTAATAATTTGCTATCTAGAATTATTAGATTGAATGGAGTTGATTACCTATATAACTTGTATGATAAAACTGCTAAGATAAATTATATAATATCCAGTGTAAAGAGCAACACCCAATTATTGTTGATAGAAACAGAGGTAGAATGGATACTCTATCTTCTATAGGTAAATTAGCTGAGTTGGCTATTACTAGTTACTTAGCATATCTTGCAAGAGAAGAGAGAGTAGAGCAAATTTGCTTTCTCTCAACACAATATATAGTAAAATCTTGCTCAATTCCCAAAAACCTTGGAAATTGTTACAATCTTAAGCTAGAGCTCAGGTTGCACTAAGGCAAAGACTTGAGAAGGAGTCAAGGGATTTTAATAAGTGGTAAAGCGTAAAGATACAGGATAGTATCTATACTATATATACAAGTAGTATGTGAGGAAACAATATGAAGTTCATGAAGTAAATGAGTCATAAGACATGAGGAGACAGCAAGGAAAACAGTAAGGTTAAAGCACCTACTACATGAGGCACTGACTGAGACTACTTTGGCACAGCTGATTATGTTGTCATACCCTAAACCCATCTCCATGTTGTATCCTTGAGGTATTAATCATAACAGAAATTTTGCTAAATTACTAACTGATATTCAAAAAATATGGCTTAAGTTCTGTCTTAAAAAGCTGGAGTCACTTAAAGATAGAAATGTCCATAAATTTGTGGACCTCTGTAAGAAATGGAAAGTGATTAAAAATCACTAGGTATTTAATATCAAGTCTGATAGTTGCTTCAGATCTTAACTTGTTGCAAAATAATTTTCTCAGATTGAGGGTATTGACTTTGACAAATTATTCTCTCTAGTTGTCTGCTATGAAATTGTGTGCTTATTCTTAGCTATAGCTGCTTTTAAGAATTGGGATATCCATAGTATTAATATAAAAACCACCTACTTATATAGTAATTTGAAAATCTAGATAAAGCAGTCTAAAGGTTTTAGGCTATCTTACAAAGAAAAGAAATTTTAACAACTCCACAAAGCATTATATGGCCTTAAGTAAGCAGGCATATCTTGGTAATGGACTATAATTAAGTCAATGTTAGCTTTGGAATTTAAGTGATGTAAATCTGATACTGGTATGTACTCCTTTATTGATGAAAAGATTAGAGAGCTTGTTATAGCAATTTTCTATGTCAATGATGTCTGCCTTATAAGTTTGAAAGATTTTCTACTTTTCTTAGAGTTAAAGCAAAAATTCATAACAAAATAGTAATGTCATGACCTTGGAGAAACTAAAGAGTTTCTCAAGATATAAGTTGTAATTGTAAGAATTGAAATTTATGTATATCTTAAGACTATGTATAACATGTTGGCAAAATATTGAATCAATAATACAAGGGCTTAAATAGCTTATATGATAGGGCCACAAGCATATGCTCATAGTGCCTTTAGTTAGATAAGCAGAACTAGTACTCATATTAGTACATTAGATCTGATACAATGTTCTGGAAAAACCTACAAGAACAGCTGAAAACAAGTCACCACCATCTTTTAAGATAACCAATTTCATTTTTTAACTCCTTACTACTGTTTCTTTGTAATAAATTGTTAAAGCAACTGGTTGAAATTCCATAGTGTTTGCAATGGAGTTTGCAAGCTTTAGAGAAACCTAAGTTTTATTGCAGTAACAATTATTAGTATTACCCATCTTCAGAAAAACCTAAGAAAATAGAATAAGGTTTCCTAAAGACTGCTAACATCCTAAATACTTCTACTTTTCATTGCAATCTAGCAAAACAATACTAAAGTAACCATCAGAATGATGGTGTGCAGACAGCCAGGAATTTGAGTAGAAATATTACTGGAGATGGTAGACTAGAGTCTTAAATATGTGTTGTGTACAGTAGTGTCCAAGGGAGTGAAGTAATAGTAACAAAGTTTATAATGAGGCCTGTGATGTTCAGGAGTTGAATAAGCTTCATAGAAAAACCTTATATGAATGATATTTAAACTAACCAAATTAGTACCAAGCATTAACATATGGAGAGCATTTAGTAATATGAGAGTGGAAGTACTATATAGTAGGATGACTGTAAGATAAGTAGATTTAATCTCCTCAACTAGAACTTTGTATTGACTCTAAGCATCTCCTATATTATCTACTTGTATATAAGACTAGTAGTTATACTATAATTTACTAGTCTGATAATCAACAAAGATAACTCTTATTGAACTTGATCTCTGGTGTTTAAT
>Ga0157364_1002500_pt1 | contig 17164 bp, 8 predicted proteins | sample AttsexASBM2_FD_111476 | JGI IMG/M metagenome (GOLD analysis project Ga0157364, IMG submission 111476) | Fungus gardens microbial communities from leaf cutter ant in Ribeirão Preto, State of São Paulo, Brazil - Atta sexdens ASBM2 | ecosystem: Host-associated > Fungi > Mycelium > Unclassified ... | reverse complement strand
TTTATTTTAGCACTAAGCAACGATTGTACTTGACAACATTTTCACTTAGAAATAGCGAGCTTATGTTCGAGCTAATCTGAGAATGAATTCGTGAATCTTGTCAACAATTTGCATAGTTGACATGTACATTCTACAAAGGAAAGCCAACGACTTTAATGAGTATTCGTAATATACCAGAACAATTATATTTACAATTAAAGCCAAAATTATGAGACATTCAAGATGAAAATTCGTCTGAAATTGAAAGATAAATTTCGATAGCCATCCCTTCGCGTTTATTTTCGCGGCTGGAACGATGCCATGCACAATGAATTAATTTCTTAAACAAGGGTAATCGAATTTTTCTGCGCTTGCGTATCTTCCAACATCCAACTTTATTTTCATAAATAATTAATAATACTGAGTGTAATGATTCTCCCCTCTTTTTCTCATAATTTCTCTCCTCTTTGTTCTGTGCACCCTAATGATTCGACGGACTCGATGAGTCACAACGTTCGTTTGCATGCTTGCGTGTTGTGTATCCATCCTCGGGGACACGCGTCGGCAGAAATGTGGAAAGAAAAAAGGGCGTGCGTATGCGTGCAGCTGACTATAACTCCACGAAAGCGAGAACGGTAATGTTATCGTTACGGAGAATCTTGGGAGATTGCTCCGCGCGCGGTGGTGCAAAAGTAGTGTCCCTAGGTGACGCATTCGTATTTTTCTCGAGCGCGAAAGTAGATAAATCAACAGACGGAATATAATCTTGAGACTCGATCACAGACGTAACAAAGTGCGAAAGTTGGAAAACGATTTGCTCGAGAACTCAATCGGAAATTCCGTAATGGAGGAAAAAGATTGTCTGAAATTGTTATTAAACTTTTCTGTCGCGAAAGTGGCTATATGAGGTTTATTCTCATTTTACTTCTTATTTCTTGAGATAATCCAGAAAAGCCAGCTATCAACCTCTTCATTCTTATGATAATTAAAATAGGATTGACTAAATTTATTATATATTGTGATTTAGATATAACATATCATATATCTCAGCATTATAAATAACATAACACATATTTAATCAATGTTAAATTCTGAGTACGTTTAAATTTTGTAACGTTCTATATATAATCACAGAATGAAATTTACTTCGTTCAAAATAAAAAATCTACCACATATATGTTACGATAATATACTCAAAGAAACGTTGCCTGATGTCTCTACTATTACATTTCATATGCTCTATATCTTTAGAACCTGTATGCGATATTGGATTCGATAAGGATGAAAATGAGGGAGGCTATCAGTCGATGCTATTCCTTCGATCATTCGTTTGCATAATATTTCTGATTGCGACTGATAAGGTTCGTTACTTCATGGAAGTCGGGCGAAAAGGGATGCGAAAGGAAGGAGATACAGCGGGAATACGAATCAAGATGAGCGATAAATGACAAAAGGAAAGGAAAAGTTTCACGCGAGAGCTGAACATCCACTTATACTCTTGTCTATACTTATACACTTCACGCGTACGATTTCCACAAATCACAGACGAGTACTTTTATTGTTCGATGCAATACAGCGACAAGAGAAGACACGTGCTCGCGACGTAAAACACTATATATGTCATATAACGAAAATAAACGAGTTTGATGTCATGTGACTAATTAAAAATCGCAGCTATCAGTTTGCGCGAGAGAGTCGAAGAGAAAAGAGGGAGCTATAGTCGAGCAGTTGATTTGATTAGCCGATAATAATTAATTGCTCGTTACGTCACGAGACATAGTGCAATTAATCACCATCGATGAGCTTTCATTTTTCCTATTTGCATATATTTCTCTTTCTCTTTCTCTTTTCCTTTCTTCCTTTCTTTACTTTCCCTATTTATTGCATGACCCCTTTTACTTCTTTCTCTTCTGTTTCTGCTTCCTTGATTCCTTCACCAATTAACTTTCTCTTCTCATATATGTACTTTTTCTTTCCTTTTTAGCTGGGTTGGTTAGCTAGCTGGCCCATGGTCGTACTCTATCATGCGAGGTTCATTAGGTTGGACGTGTCATGACCGCGTGGGTGACCATGTGCCATCAAATTGTGAACACGGTCCACGTACTCTGCTATGCAAAATATGTTTCAAGAGAGGGACGAATTGAAAAACAGACAATAGGAGAGACAAAGATAAAGAATGCAAGAGAGCGGAAAATAGAGCGTTGAGGCGAGACATTAATGGTTGGGTAGGATAAATAAATAAGCGATGCAACATCGAGAAATGGCAATGAAATGCCATTGGCTGGACAAAATGTTATCGATCAAAATCGCAGATAATTGATTCATGGATGTAACTGAAATTTCATATTGGCAAGATGTCTTTCTTATTTGTCTGATTAATAAAATGAATTAAATAATTTCTAAAAATTCACTCAAGTCCAAGTATAATGAATTATCTTTCAGCAAAAGGTATACCTAATTACACGATGTTACGAAATATATAATATTACAAACTTCATTTTTAGATCTTTTAATTATTGATATTACAAGATGTATAAATTCATGTGGAATTAATTATTAAACGTGTTAAATTCATGTAGAAGATTATCAAATTTAAACTTTATAAATTAATTGGTATAAAAACATTTTGTTATATGTTATCTCATAATTTTCTTTTACCACAATATTGAAAGTTTCAAACATGTAAACTTATCTCTTCCTGGCACAGTCTACGTAAGGATCATCCGTGAAAATTTGCGAGTACAGATGAGACGTCAAACTATCGCAACGAACCGCACGAAATCAAAATGTTTGACAACCGCCGTTCCTATCAACGAAGCACGCATACATATGCACGCGCGCTCACATGTATGTGCCTTTACGTGATAGATCTACACGATCACACGCGGGAGAATACGGAAGGGTGCAGATACGCACGAGGATCGAAATGCGAGGGATGAGTCGGCGGCCAATCATCGGCATATGCCACGGTATGGAGTTCATAAGTGACGTGCCAGCGCTGTCGATCCAGGACGGCATACTCGATATATCGGGTCCACGGGGTGGCAGTGAGGATCGCTTAATATGCAGAATAGAATTGGGGGACGTATATAGTCCCGATATAGTTCCCGCTCCAGATTGCGAAATGCGCGAAGCATCTTAAACGATTAAATATAATCTACGAGAATTAAGAGGAAAGTCTTTCCTCTCAAAAATATTTAAATCTTATTTTGCATACATGCATAAAGCAATAACTTTAACTCTTTAACTAGAAAATTATAATAAATCCTCTTAATTCAAGTAGCGTTGATGAACATTAGCAAAAAGTTGTTGATTATTTTTAAAATAATATCATTGATTGAAATAAAAGAAATAATTTAATTGGCACTCGTGAAAATTCGGTATTTATCGTAATCACTTTCAGCTACAACTAATTATTCTCGATTGAGTACTCTCACTTTATAATGCAAATGAACAATTGTGTATTCAATTGGAATTGCGTCTATACATAATAATAATATTAAGCAATATTAAATGAAAATGAAATGAGAAATGTTCAACACAAATGAGCAAGCCATATTTGATCAAGTCGGATCTTAATGCCTTAGATAAATATGGTCCTAGCTTCATTCATTTTGTGTTAAATAATATTAAACTTATTATTCGAATACAAAGTTTAGAATCAAATTTGATAGCTTAAAAATTGCATTAAAAATTGCATCTAAAGTTCCATAAAATAAAATAATATCTAATAAAAATGGGCTCGCACTGTACCATCTGCGCGAGAAATAATAAATATTTCCCGATTTATCTCCTTCTGAGAGACAGTCACACAACTTATCTTTGTGTCTGTGTTTACCGTCGGGAGACCACGTCAGACCGCGAGAGCCAGAGGTAAAATGTTTTATATTTAGTCGGCGCCCTAGAGACTAGGTACGCTAGAGTTGCGCAATCGCATACGTATATGCACCTACATGCGATGCGACGGAGGGAGCAAGAAACAAAGAGATAGAGAGAAAACGGTGTAGGTGGAAACTACCAGGCAGACAGAGAAAACACCAAAAGATACGGCCGACCACGGGAATTCTCAGAATACTAATGCCCGCGTCGATCCCGTGGGTGCTGTTCCCGTGGCATATTGCCGATCGTGAGGAATCTACGAAGTGTGTAACTCCCCCTTCCCGCCGAGAGAAGGAACACCGTCATTCTGGATTCGCGAATGATAACGAGCCCGGCATTACAATTCACATAACGTAGACGTGTTCGCGAGGAAGATATTACGTTCCTTCGCGCACCATCGCCAGAAGTTGGTATGCGAAACGGGCCACGAAAAAATCACGCGGGTGCCTGAAGATCCCAAAGATGCCATAAAGGCAGCGCCTAATATCGGCAAACTAAAGTCGGAATTCATTACGACGGGGAATAAACGCCGTTCGCGATGAGATTATCGATCCAGTCGAATTAATTGTTTGCGGCAAATTGAGGAGTATACAGAAAGAGGGAATAATTACGATGAACGTAAGAACATTGAACTATTTGTGAATGAAAAAGGGATTATTATTTAATAATTTGTGCAATTAATTATTTATGCATCGCAGTTTCAGAGAAATTCGATTATGATAACTTACCGTGTCTAGAAGAATAATTATAATTACTGCCTATTAATTTACTTTAATGCAGAAATTATCACTCATGTTTTATATGAACATATACTTATGACAAACATGCGTTGCAATACGAAATCGATGATGATGCGATATCGATACTATACGCATTTAATTCTTCCGGCTTAAGCAAAGTGCAAATTTGCATAACGAATGTCGTATCAATTATATACGAGCGAATAATTATACACGAGCACATTTAAATGGCTTAATCTCGCAAGGCATGCATTACACGAGTGTAAGTTAATACTACTGGTTCGCCTGGTGGTTTCAGCACCACTTAGACTATGTTGACAAAGGTCGCCTGTGTAAATTACTTACGTCTCACAGGAATCGCAAATGCATCGGTAACACATTTATCTATGCGACTACATAAAATTCATGTAAAATGGATAGAATCCCATATGCAAATAATTCTCATAAGCCATATAAATCATTCTATGCATTCTCAATGAATCATAAGGCTTCTGCTTTCTCTCAAATAAACTCGATTTTCACAACCATCGAAGCAATAGTCTATTTCGATTAACGCACATAGGTGTTGAAACGAAAATAAATTCTATGAAGAAAAATAGTTTTAAATTTTGTGATTTACATGCTCACTTTATAAAAATATAAAAAAAGCTAATATTTAAAGAATGTATAACGTATAGTCCTTATAGCTTCCAGAGCGAGCTAAAAGATTTTTCAGGCGAGTGTATAAAGGCACATGATACATAAAATGTGTACAATTTTATTTATCTAATAATTGTATTTGAGCATAATAAGCAATTTGTATCGTTAATAAAGCCGCGACATACATCATTTTGAATAGACACGCTTAATTGTGATGCAACAATTGCATTTACAGTCTGATGTAAGGAATTTTCCCGGTTCTCTCTTTACATCGCGTCTAATTCGTGTTCTCGTTCAAGGCTCATTAAGAGATTACCGTGAAGTATATTCGAACATGAAAGTACAGCCTATGAGGGGCTTAGTTGGCAATACGCTTTTAATTATCGCTAAAACCGCAGTTATCGCCTCGTTGTTGAAATTACTTTATAGTGACTTAACATGTTCATTCGCTAATACTCGCTTTCAGTGATGTGGAGTTAAGAATCTGATTTAATTTATAATATCTCGCTACTGTGCTTTCTTAATATTAGGATATTATTAATACATTTTACGTATTAACAGTAATTTTAATTGATATAAAAAAGAAAAATTATTCATAAATTTAATTGTAAATTGGTATTAGATTAAATATACAATGTAAATAAAAATAAAGAAAATAATATCAGATTAATTACATAATTTTTCATGTTATTTTTCTAAATGAGATAGAAGAATTATTAACTAAGTTTCAGAATAGAACTTTTACTTTAATTTTACTCTTAGTTTAATTAACTTCTTGCAGATTAAATATAAGTTTTAATAAAATGGAATTAAGTTGAGCTTATTAACCTTTAAACGATATCCCAGCTTTCTTTTTTCTATCAATGTTTTTCTAACTCTTTTTCAATGTTTTTTTCAATGCTTTTCTCATTACTCATAATTTTTTTTATTAATAAGAATACATATATATTTGTTTGGTAGCATTATATTTCTTAATATTTAGCGTTTCGATTAAAAACATTTTTTTTATCATACAATAATTTCTATGAAAGTTATAAGCAACTAAATTGACTAATCATGCCATACCACAGTGTATTATTCCCAAAGAATTTAGGATTAATGGTAAATTTCATTTATTGAATATAATATTTATGAACATGTCTTTACAGAATACAAAATAAGAGCAGAAGGTTATTGAGAATTCATTTGCAATATTAAATTCTACAGTACAGTTGCGTAGCAAACTGCATTGAACGTATGCTATGCACATGTTCAATGTGGCTCTATAATGGCGCCTTCAAGAACACGGAAGTAGTAAACGCGATCTCAAAATGTGTCTTAAGTTGTACGTCGTAAACAGAGACAGCTTTGCATATTTCGCGAAGGCAATACAAACAAAACATACGTTCTAAAATGTTTATATGTCTTTAAACTATATGCTATTTTAATCACAAAAGCGAATTGACATTAGTTAATACCATGTAAAGTTTTAAAAGAATAGGTATGGTTTTACAGATAGTAGCAATAACATGTAGTAATTATATAACAAAAATAATTATTATGAATTATAAAGAAGAAAATCACACATCTATACAGTTTGTGATGTAAACTTTATAGGACAGGAAAAAATCTATACAATTATAATATATTTTAATTTTTAAAGTTTTGTTATTAAACGTTTATATAATTTAAATAAATTATATAAATGTTCATATTTAAAATGTGATTTAATATCAAAAGAAAGAATTTTTTTAAATCGGTTAAGATTAGTAAACTTAATATACGTCATTTATTTTCAAGCATTAGATCTGTTAAATTAGAATCAATACAAGGCGTTTTACGAAACGATTTTTATAACTATCTTACTCTGTTGAAAAAGTAATGCGCTTGGCGATGAGCATAGATCACAGAATTTCATGGATATAACGTGCCTTCATCGGTGATTCCTTCACAATGTCCCAGTGCCGTCTGCAGATGAAATACCGGGGCAGCAGGAATGCACGGAAACGAGCAAGGCGATATCCTGATAAAATCAGTAAAGGGGGTGAGAAGAAGAATAAGGGCACTTCGCTCTAGTGCAAGGAATAAGAGACCAAAGCAGGCGAGAAAGAATCAGAAACACAGGACCAAAAGAGTTGGAGGGTTGCTTGAGAGAGCATGAACGATGGAAGAGGGAGAGAGCTTACGAGGAACCCTGGCAGTTAGCCAAGTCGCTCGGGCCCGTGCCGGGTGAAAATTATTCGAGATATGAATTTACGGGCGGTGCAGGGTTGCAAAGCGAAAGAAGTACGGTGGAAGAGAGATGGGGTGAGAGGGTGCAGCGGATAGCGGTCGAGTCTCCGAGTTGCCAGATAAGGCAAGAGTCGTGGTCGGACTTAATAAACTTAGAAACCCGAGCGGCGAGCCAGCCTAGCCCATTCGAAATTCCACCCCCGAACTCGTCGCCACAGCCCTGCATCCTGCACCCTCGTCTTATAGTCTGCGGCCTGACAACCCTCTCACGACTCTCAAATTATCCTAGCGTCGTGTTCTGCAGGCCACGTTTTTCCAAGAACCGCAAAATTATTTTGATACTGTATCTTTTCCTTTTCTCTTTTCAGGAATCGATCTTTTTCGACAATTGCTAATATGGAACAATGAAAATCGCTAATTATTCATAAAGCTAATTATTCATAAAGCCGACGCTAATATTGATTCTTTAACGAGGTTGAAAAAAAATCTCTCATATGTAGGAAGAATATCACTGTCGATCGAAACGAGATGTTATAAGGATTGTTATTAAGAATTAATATTAATACATTTTTAATTTTTATTTTTCTTAAAATAAAGTTATGTCGAAATATTTTATGAATGTATTTACGAGATCAAAACAGATGAATAAGAAAAAAACAACAAAAATCTTAAAGATAAACGAGAGATCGTATAGAAGACAAACTCGCTTTTAAAGCGAATTTTAGATGGATATACCTAAAACTTCACTTTTTAAAGAAATGATAAAATGGAGATTAATAAATGCATAGCAAAATTTATAATCCAAAGAAGATTGAATACGTGTCTACTTTAAAAAATAAAAAAAGCTATACTCTCATCATCTAAATTAACTCTTCTTTAGGTAATTCAAATTTACTGGATTCTTAATCAAATTTGAATTAAAATTATTTTACAAAATATTTCTCTAGTTTTATTATGCGTTAATTTCAATTTACATAATACAATAAAAATTGCATTTATATATTGTAGATAAAAAGATAAAGATAATATTTATACCTCCATGTATATGAAAAATGGATCGTTTAATAGGAATTAAGTACCTAATTCCAGAAAATAATCCATTATTATTCGCAATATCGTTACATGATGAACTGTCTTAAAATTTAAAAAATTGGACATCGTCTTCCGACTGCGCGAACTACCCACGGGCATTTATCCGAACGAGAACGCACACCGCCTCCTAAAATCTTAATGAGGGCTTGTCTGCTGTCGAGTAGAACGTCAGCCGGAAGAGCCCGTATTCCCGGAAATTAAGGAAGTCCCCCAAACGTCGCGTATCACGAGTTAAGTAACTTCTTGAGCGCACCAGAACCTGCACACCGACATTCATATAAACGCATGCCATAAACGGGAACGGACAGTAAACGTAGGTCCGGATACTACTTACGTTTCTGAAAATTTAAACTCACATTTAAATTACACCTCCGTCGTCGTGCTTGATCGTAATACTTGGCTCTACTTTAAATTTTTAATATGTGTCATGCCACTACAGTGTGATATAAAAAAAAAACCAAGTGCTGTGAGACTAATAAAAAATTGAGGATGACTAGTATAATTTTTCAAAAAAAGCACTCGGTGACGGTAAAATTTAAGACAATATATGTAATACAACAATAATTTTTTAATTAATTTTTGTGAATAAATATTTTACGTGTTTTTTGCAGAGAATAATGTTCATTTTCCGAAAATAATACATTAAGATTGATTCTAGATATATATATTCATGTATTCATGTATTCATCATTATACGACGGCACAAAGAACTTATCATCAACGAATAACGTTGCGGTAGCATTGATGAAAGAAAGGACGGATTGAAATATCAAGGTTTGATTCAGACAGTTTGTACTTTGTTCGAGAGAAGCAGAACTTAGAAGGGACGGGTAATGAAGTATGCATGCTTCGTACGATTGGAGCGGCGCGTTTGCATTCAAGCAACGCGTCGGAGCGTCGCGTCGCGTCGTGCGCACCCGGGAGCTGATCAAAGTTTTCTCGATATGCCGGAATTAGTTATTTATACGACACGACGAAGAAACGAGGAATGACGAAAACAGGCTAGACTGCCTTCGACTTTTAATGTAAAACATTTCTTCCATATCTGTTGAATTTCGCTGAGAGATAAATAGAAACGCGAGGGAATGAAATCGCAAGCACGAAATAAATGATTGAATATAATATAGATAATCAATTAACTAATATATATATATATATATATATATATATTTTATACACAAATATTACACAGTTCCTATATTAATTAATATTGAATCTAAAAACTACATATATAGAAAATATATGAGAAAATATTTCTAGTTGACAAGAAAAAAGGTATCTATCAAATAATGTAAACTATCTACAATAATATTTTGTAAACGGGTATTCGTCAAGTGTTATTTTATTAAATAAATTATATAAATGCAAAATATTAACGTAAATTTCTCAACAGAAAAGTTTTAATAATTAAAACAGCATAGATATTGTCTATCTGTGATACTGGTTTACGGAAATTCATAAATGTTTCCCATGAGAGCTTCAAATTCGTACGCTCGAAAATTTCAGTAGTTTCAACCTGAATAGGAACCGGCAGGACGCTGTTACGAGAAAGAGGCAGTCAGTGAGTTTTAGGATTTCGCGATATTATTGCCACGTGCCGCTTTCACTCGCTCCAGTGATGAAATGAGAGGAAAAACGAGAAATATCGTGAAATAGACTATGAGGAGGATAAAGAGAGAGAAACAGAGAATGCGCGAGAATCGCGTGACATTGTTTTACGTTACTTTGTTATGCGTTCTCCGTTCGCCGGCGTAAAGAAGAGTAGGTCCACTACGCTGGCAACCTACATCGGGTACAATGACGCCATTCGGCTGACGCTTGCACGTGCAATTGGAAAACGGGCCGAACAATGGCCGATAAAAACACCTTCGCGCGCGAGCGTCATCACGAGGGACATGCACCTGCAAGCCGAGAAAGCGAAAAGGGAAGAGGACGACGCGGCAGGACGCGGTCATGAAAGAAATGCGATTTCCAACCGTCATTATTTTTCGCGCTTGCGGTGATATTTTGAAGATGAAACATATATTTTCATGAAAAAACATGGATGTTTTAAAGTGTCAACTGGAAATCGTCATCATTAAATAGCCAGGAAGAAAACGTCGTTACATCCATTTATACGTTACATCGTGTTGCATTGCATTGCGTTGAATTGCGTTGAATTGCGTAACGTTGCGTTGCCTTATACGCGAGAGAGTCCGATTGCTCGTACAGGTGTTTAGTTTTGTTGGGGATGAGTGGTATATCAAAAAATCAAGCGCGAATAATTCAGTTAAATGGAAATGCTTCGCAAAATGATATACTTGGACATAAACTTATTATGAGTTACCTAATAGGAGGAGATGAATCAGGGAAAAGTATTACGTTTTACAAAAATTAATTTTACGATATTTCGACTACGATTGAAACACTCTCTCTCGTTAAAAGCTCTACAAATAAATTATTTAAAAGTGAAAAGTCGAAGTATTTATAATCTAGCTAAACAAAAGTATTCAAACGCGAATTAAAATATTAACTCTTATTATTACAAATTAATAATTTTACTATGTATACACAAATCGTAATAATATAATCTACAAAAATATAAAAACATGATATATTTTATATTAATTATTCTAATTATTATTGTTTGATGAAGAATCATATTTTGACGTTATAACGTAGAAAATATAAATAAAAAATACAATTATCGAGTAAAATTGATCTTTACTAATCAAATTTAATTATTGATGGGATATTTTTGTAATATTTCATTAGTTTTAATTAATAATATTATTTATTAATACTAGTACTAATAGAATTAGCTATTTTGTTTCCTTCAATTGGCAGAGTTGCTAGGTGAGCGAATAAAAGAAATTCCAGCACGCAAAGGAAAATAAATAAAAATATGAGGAAGGATTAAACATGTCAAAAGCAGTGTTCACAAAAAGCCGCAATGCATCGCGTGTATCACAGACAATATTAAGTCGAGTATTAAGCTGTTCACGAAAAAAGGATTAAAATCAAGCGATTATGCTTGTTCCGAGAACTCAAAATTGCATAGAAAATTTTTATAGAAGAGCGGATGATACACGTGCGTTGAAACTTTCTTTCAAAACCACTCACCTGAATATCGAAAACAATTTCAATTTGAAAAGTTTAAATATCTTTAGGAGAAGAGAGAAGAGACAGTATTTCTCGAGAGAAAGAGATGAGATGAAAGAGCGAAGGAAACAACTGCGAACGAAGAACGCAGAACTCGATTAAGAACGATGATGGGACGAGAGAGAGGAAAAGAGGTGATGGAAAGCTCGTCGCTTTGAGCAAGTGGTTGGTATTTCGAATTTCCCTTTAATTTCAAGTATAAGGACGCTGTCCCTGCTGCCTTGCCGTAGAATTCGCGACTCTCTCAAAGCAACCCCTCTCTTTCAAGGCGCCCAAGACTCTTGCGTCCTCGATTCATCCGACCGAACCTTCGACGCTTCGGTCTCTACACTTGCCTCGTCGCTTATCGTCGACGTTGGTCGAATTTGCGAATTGATCTTTCGGAGAGAAACAGTCGGCGCCGTAAACCTCCGGAGTTCTCTCTCGCGTCGTTCGAGATTGCCACCCCTCGCAGCTGTCTACCCTCGCTGAGAATGCATTTTCGGGGAAAAAGGGCGCGATATGCGGCATGTCGTGGAATATTGAAACGAGATATTTCTGAGAGACGACGGCGAGACGCCCACGCACGTATTTTCTTAAATATATCGTTCTGCACGCCGATGTGTTTCCCCACAAAGAACGATGTATTTCCTCACGCGCGATCAAATTTCTGATCCGCGCGCGATCGCTTTTACCATCGATAAGAAAGTAATAAAAACGAGACGAAAATATTATTCAAATTGTGATTGTAATAATCCACGGAATATAAAATGTATTATTAGAATTTGAAAAAATACATTAATCTCGACCCAATTCGAAATATATAGAGACCATTTCGAAAAGTGCAGAGGTCAGAGATGAAATATCGTTTTACACGGATCAATCGAAATGACAGTTTTACTTCGACACCATTTCCATTTGCAATATTTTCTATTTCGAGTCGATGTACTATTATTACGCGATCAATATAAACCAAACCTTTTTTTTACGATAGAAAAGAAATCTCCTAATTTCAAGTAACAATAACTGTTTTAAAATTACTTCGTTCATATTGATGACGTTTACAAAAAGAAATTTATCTCTCTATCTATAATAATTCTACAAAATTTGATATAAATGCATTAGTTATAATTAAAAGATCACAAAAAATTCAAATAATAAAAAATTATATTATTTATTCTAATTTATAATGATTGTGGTATATAATCAAACGATTGATTGTAATGATTAAATAACTTAATATTTTACTGATATTATACTAATTAATGAAAGAAATTATTTGACATTGTTCCAACATGACAATCATTTTCAAAGCTTCGTGGTATTTTCGCGGTACTCAATATTGAAGAAACCACGCTTGGAATCCTGTGGCGACGTCAGCAATTAAATGTAGCTACGTTCTACAAAGTTCAACACGAGCTATACGCCGTGCCGAGCGTCCTAGTGCTTGCGAGTCGCGACGCCAAAACTTTCGACAGAACTTTAGGTTGCCCGCGTCTCGCGAAAGTTGGACCGCTGCATCTGACGAGAACTTATTGTCGGCTCGTAACCGCATCCGGTATCACGATGGCGCGACGGCGACGACACCAAGCCGCGAGATCACCACGACGTATCATTCAAACTTTGCGTACTAATTGTATGTGAATTCGCAAAAAGGCGGAAAGAAAATCCAAGAACTAGAAGTCTAAATACAAGAAACGTAAACAACAAAAGCAAGGATAGATAAAAATGATAAAAATTTCATGTCTTTTCAATCATTAGATTTATATTGCTAACCGCAAATAACTGCAGTGATTTCATTTTTTAATTACTAATAGTTTACTTTTTATTTACTTGGGAAGATGTCTTTATCTGTATAATTTCTTGAATTTTTAAACTCGTGAACTCAACGAAGTTAAAAGTTATTACATAGTAAAATGTATACTCGCAGAAGACTGGAATACAGAGAGCATGATTTCTGAAAATACGCAATACACGAATGAAGTGTTAACAAAGAACTAGGTGTTTAAGATGTTCATTATTTTATATAATTTTTATCGCCTTTGTCATTCGTGTAAATTGAATTGTTTCTTTATTACCTTCAATAATGTCAGATAAATTATGGAATCATTATTTTTAAAGATATATGTAATAAAAAAAAAGTATAAAAAATATATAAATAAAGTAACAATATAATTATCTATTGTTAACTTTATCTCATATATATTGTAATCATATGATTACATAATATACATAAAATATTATTAAAGATTCAGATACATTTTTAAATCGCAAATTCTGCTGACATTTCTCACTAAATCTACTTTAATTAATGTTGTTATAATTCTTTTATTGATTTAATTCATTTAATATCAAATCAACATCAAAATACTTTAGAAATGCATTCTTTAAGAGATAACGGAAAACATGTATAAAGCGAATCGGAAGGAGATTGGAAATGATTTCGATAGCGGAAACTCGGTGAAATTGTCGCGCCATATTCCACGGATCACGTAATCGCCGTCCGCGTTTAATTAACTTCTAGTAACTACGATCTCGCCTTTTCCTCTGACCCCGGCCTTCAGCTTCTCTGCTCGGTCCAGAGAAAATAATTGCCAGCCGTAATTACGGACTTTTCCTCCTCGCTTCCCTCCTCGTTCTTGTCTCTGTTATCTATCCTCTCGCCATTCTTTCTCCCACGTCCCCTCTAATTCAGTCTGTTTAACGGGACTTTTCATCGCGATGTAACCGATTGTAATGAATTTCCGCCAAATGCATTTTTAAGTTCCTCCATTTTCCGGCGCTTTTAAAACGTCCTTGATAAGCGAGATGTATTCGTTGTGTTTCACATTTATACGTTCATTAAATCTCCAGCTATTCACATAAATTAATCTCTCACTCAAACGTTGTAGCAATTTTTTTCACACAAAATAGTTTAATCGCATTTTTTAAATAATATTAAAAGACCAATACATAATATATAATCATAAAATATATGTAGTTGCTTCTCTATTTTTAAGCAATATTAATTGAATTATAATTTCTCTGTAATTTTATATAATATTTTATTTACACAAAACTCAATAAGATATTTCTAATATTACTATTTTTTTATGAAAGATTCAAAATACAATGCCCGCATCTGTAATAAAAATATAATTCGTATAATAATTTTAAATACTACATTCTTTTTTAATTTCCAATAAAATTCTTGAATACGAAAATGCGCTCTGCTATTCATTAAAAACGTCACGTTTCCGAGTGATCCGCTTGGATCAATGGATGGCATTACGATGAAAAAGATTTTCCATTATTCTGCGATTTGCGGTCTCAGTGCCGCGTTACAAGTTGGATAATTTCTTTCGAAACGAAGAAAGTTAAATGAGTCTTTTGCGGAACTTCTATGCGAGTCGAAAGTCGAGGGAACGAAGAGGACAGATTTTTCTAGGACACCGCTCCGACTCGGTCGAATCGAGAGGATAATAATCTTTTTTCTCTCATTTTCCCGACCGCTTTCACTCGATGTCTTTTCTCATCAGAGCCATCTCGAAAGATATGTATTCCATTTATCTCTCGCTCTTTCTCGACTGCTTTATTTACGTATAGGTATTACATACATGTGGAATAACGAGAGTGAAAGGACAAAATATCGGAAGCGAGGAATAAGAGGGAGAATTACAAAAGGAGTTTGACAGAGCGTATCGTAAAAAAAGAATTTTAGCGAAATTTAAATTTATCTTGCTAAATGACTCGTAAACTGTGCGTGATCGTTACGGGCGAAATCATTTTATGGGAAATTATTTTATGGGAAATTTTAGGATAATGTGTATGACTAGAGATACATATTTTGGAATAATTAGAACGTATATTGATTGAATAAACCTGCGATTAAATGATAGTTATATATATTCTGGTTATTATATCTATTTTCATTGCAGAGATTAAAAAATTCACAGCACTCTCTTTCTTTAAATATCTATACATTTGTGTTATATTTCATTTATTTGTGATAAATCTCTCTCTCTCTCTCTCTCTTTCTCCTTCTCTCTCTCTTTCTCTCACGAACAATCTCTTAAGACTTCTTATTTAAAAATAATTTCAATTGGAGTATTCTTTTTAAAATTAAAATTTGATTATACTTTGTATGTATGTGTTATGATATTATTCCATATCTTATTAAGCTAATTAAAGATCAAACAAAAAAGCTGATCCGTTGACCACAGATAATACAATGGTCAGTTATACGAACGGTATCAAATAGAGAGCGAAAGGGAGAGAAGAAGCGATTCCCTCTGGCACTTTTTTAACGTGGCGGTCACGTGTTTCCGCAATTAAACCGAGAACGGAGCCCTTCGACAATGGCTTACAAACACGGCTGTACATATATATATATATATATATAGCCCAGTCACATTCGTCAAAGTGCGTGTTTGCGCGTGTATTCGCGATTCGTGTTGGCGACTGAGCACAGTTAAGAGAATAATTAAACGTGAGATAATTCGGCTTTTGCCCCCGTAAAAAAATTTGCACGAAATGAGGAATCAACGACAAAGAGTGAACGCAATCGCGAAATGGAGAAGTACATTCTGTTGGATTAATTTTTCGATAAATGTTTAACAATACAGTCATTTTTCTTCGAAAATACTCACTATAAAAAGAATGCGACTATACAAGCATCTTCCTTAAAATATATTATAACAATTTTTTTTTCTCTTCAATTTTAAATGAGCACAACCTAATTGACTTTTTCTGATATATTCGAAAGATTTTCTTCATAGACTGATTGATTTTTCATAAAATAGTAATACAGAGGTCCATGTGATAAAATCGATGATTCCGCAATCGCCATTCTTCGGAGATCACGATTTTAGTAGAATGGCCTTTAATTAACCCGGCTTTAGGGAGTGTAAGCCGGTTATCTCTCTCTTGATCTTGAAGGGTGTAAGTCCCCTGTACTTACTTACTAACCACTTCTCCCTTCACGTGGGGCTGCCGGATGCAGGGCGTGATCATGTGCGTGCGCCTGTCTGAATTTTATCTCTATCAATGTGACGCATACGTTCATGAATCACGCGCCATGTGACTATATTTATTCGTCATATTTATAAAACACTTTCTGAGAGCTATATATCTCTTGCGATAATAAGACCTGCTTTCAAAGCTCCTGACTAGTCGCGGTAGCCGTGATATTGAATCGTGACATCATAAACGAGAAATGACACGTTGAAATTTCTTACATGCCATTTGTAAATAAAAAAAATTTGGATAAAATAAAATAATAAGATTACTTTAAAACACTTGTAAAAATGGGCCGAAGTTATCCTTATCTTCCCTTGACAATCAGTAAATAGTTGTAAAAAGCACATAAAGTGAAAAGCCAGTTATTTTTATGTCCATTTTATGACTATTTACTATTAACAGTCAAAAGAAGTGAGGACAGCTTCAGCCAATTTTTAAAGCGATCACTCATTATTTTATTTCACTCAAATTCTCTTTATTTATAAATGACATTAAGAAATTTCAAC
>Ga0157364_1002499_pt1 | contig 17166 bp, 6 predicted proteins | sample AttsexASBM2_FD_111476 | JGI IMG/M metagenome (GOLD analysis project Ga0157364, IMG submission 111476) | Fungus gardens microbial communities from leaf cutter ant in Ribeirão Preto, State of São Paulo, Brazil - Atta sexdens ASBM2 | ecosystem: Host-associated > Fungi > Mycelium > Unclassified ... | reverse complement strand
TGGCTAGGCCATCATCTTGAAGTAAATAATAATAAAAAAATAATAATAAAAAATGAAATTTAAAAAGGATTAAAGGATCCAGACTGTTCATCAGAATGTTTCTCAGTTATCAAAATAAAACGTATCACAAATTACAATATAAATTGAATATAAAGGAAAATGTGAAACTTAAATAACTTCCATTAATAATAATACTTAAGTTGCATAATAATGCAAATAGAAATTTATGTAAATGGGAAAGATACCGACACAACTATATGTACAATAATTGTGATAGAGATATAGGAAGAGTACAAAACAAGAGTCATAAATAATAACCAAGTAACCCTTTCGCATAGATTTGGATGTTGCTCAAACTTCAGTGTGAGCATGGAGTTCAAAGTAAAGCTTTTCCTCAGAACGAAACCGCCTATCCTAAGATTATACGGAAACTTTAACGGCCACGGTTACTCAGCTTTCTTGGCAAAGTATGGCAGCCGTGGTTTAGCTCGCAGGTTTATTAGTCCCGATAATGTCCCTGTGGAGAACACGCGTCTGTGTTTACTGTTAGATTGTACTTGAAGGTATAGACTTTAACGTGGTATATGCACTTGCAACAAATATATTATGTGTCTTTGTATGAAACTTCGATTTATGTAAATTCGTACTTCCGAATATGAAAAACTTGCTATTAACTTTGCATGATCATAATTTATTCGAGTCTCGAGATTCACTCTATATATTTTTTATATAATTCAACTTATTTAAGTAGTTTGAAATAAAACATTTAATTACAATTGCAATTTTCAGTATTTCATTATATTACATAACTAAAAACTTGTTTTATTCTATTTAAAATTATATGTATAATTTAAAAACTGTTTAATTCATTTATCAATTTCAATTATTAATGATGATATTATGACATATGTAAAATAATGTGATTTATAATATATTAATAATGTCATATAAAGTACATTATATATAAAAATATCTTGTAATATATTAATTTGGAATTCATGTTTATAAACTCAAAATTAATTTAATCGAGCTTGACTTAATTAAAACTTAATTGAAGATAATATCTATCATTATAACACTATACACTTAAGTAGATAGTAAAAGTTATAACTTACACGCAATCTCATCGTGCGTCGATATACGGTTATATCTATCCATAAAAAGACGCATCGTACAGTTTATAGCGTAATCTTGAAAGATAGGAGAAACTGGTCAGGAAATATCCAGTTTTTGTCATTATGAGGAGATCCATTAAATTGTCGTTAGTACCGTAGTGGCATAAGGATGTACAAACTATCGTCACAATGGTAAGCAAGTGGGATAAGAAGAAAGGAGAAAATCCATTCAAAGGAGACTTCATTTAATGTAGCACATTTGTACAAAGCCCTCATGATCGAAAGCATTTGCTCCGCCATTCTTCATGTACCTTATTGTATCGCGAATTTACGCTTGACTAATACCTGTATCGAGTTCTTCGGTGTACAAATCTAACGTCAACTCGGCTTGGCTCATTTATCATTGAGCGAAACCTTCACTAAATCTCTCAATATTTTTTCTAACTATCCGATTACAACGAAACTTCCATTTGAAAGATTAAACATCGAGAGCTTAGAAATCTTTTTTTAACTTAACATAATACGTATTATAGAACAACAAAAATTAATCAATTATTGGAATATTATGCTTAATTAAAAATTATTACGTGCAAGATTGTTTACTGTAATATCGCAGAAAATTGTCAACACTGATAATAATCAATTCTGTAGGTTTATATTCCATACGAATCGTCGCTGCATTATTTTTTTTGCACGTGTCGTTTTAACACGGATATTTTGCAGGAGGATGATACATCAAGAATTAAGGCCAATAGCAAAGAAAAGAGAGAAAGAGAAAGAGAGAGGTGGTGTGAACATAGACAAGTGTGTAAGTGTATTACAATCAAAGCAAGTTAGCTACGAACGTTATCTAATTTACCCTTTATTAAAAATATGTTTCATACTTTTTTCTTACTTCTTACCTCTTTTTAAATAATTATACTTTGCAACCTTTCAAATACCTTTAACATTATTATTATATTACTTATCTATGTTGTATTTATTACTATTATAATTAATCATTCTCTTATCTTTCCACTTTCACTCTTCATACTTGTATACATTGTGGAGAAAAATATCAGCACTGCTATATATCACTGTAGCTGTAAAATATTACAATAGATCAACCGGGGGAATAACAGCTGTCATTTCGATACTAATTATGCATTGATTTAAAGTAATATTTTATCGCTCCAATTTTTCTTCGTACATACACAGCCGTTCTCTCTTTCGTTTATATTTTTTTGAACATGTCACATTAATAAGCGCTTAAAATGAAACAGTAAATGTAGCATTATAAATATATCACATGGTACATCCAAATATATTCTATAATTTTTATTCGTGAAAAAATATTTCTATTCGTATCCTGCTGTCGAAAATATTTTTCGTTATCTATTTGAAAACTAAAATTACGAGCGAGTGAACTGCTGTTTATAGTATAACTAGTGGTATTCAACTAAATTGGTAGACTTGTATGATGGTCTTTTATGTACGTACATACATGTATACCGAGTGCGCACCTCGGAACATATGCACGTATATGCGTATGTAGTAACGTCGTTCTAATATTGTTAAAAGTATTTTTTTTTATGTCGTAACGTTTTACAATACAATTTGTATACATTGGCTTTAATATGCATGCTCGTATACTTCCCCTTGTTTGAAAAGTCTTATCGGACTTAAAATATTCTAAATTGAATGAAAATGATAATAAAAAGGAATACGACAAAGAGAGACGTACGGTAAGAAGAGAATGAGAGGGGAATTGTACAGTGAGCAAGGTAAAAGAAAATCGAATCTTCCTTCACTCTTTTTGCTCTATTTTTCATATTCCTCATTATTTAATTTTTCACTCTTATCGATATTTTTATGTAATTTGGTTATTATCATCCGAGTGAATCAGTGCTCAGATTTCTTATAAGAGAAATGGAGTCGGTGATTGTGCATAACATTTCTCCATCAAATTTTATCCGTAATACCCCCATTCATACTTCGCATATTTCGCATTTCATTACTTTCTTGTACTACATGCAATTTTTCTTAGTTCATGTGCACCTTTATATATGTGCACAATTTCTCATTCAATACTTTCCCATCATGTTCTCCGCTATAATGTTAATATTTGTTGGGAGAAGATTCTAACAAGTAAACATGAAAATATAATTTAATAAGATAATACAAGGCAAATATAAATAATTGCAATAAATACACAAGAAATTAATTCTGAAATTTTTACACACATATTACAATTTTTGCCTGCATCTTTTTTTTAAGAATCTAATATCACTAGACGTATATCCGGGCACGAATTTAACACAATACAATGACTTAAATACACTTTTGTTATGGATAATGCAACAATAATCCAAATAGGAAATGGACAAAGTATTCGTGCGACGGCAACCAAGGAACTACCCATTCCGCTCAGTTCGTCCTGATTTACATAAACCACTAGAAAGTTACAAATGCAGCGTCAGTTCGAGCATTGATTATTCAGATGTCCACGGATGTCCGAGAATAAGAAAAAGGAGAATGGCCACGGGGACAGCCAGTGTCCACTTAGTACCCGCTACCATGAATTTAGTCGGGACGAATATTGGCGCGCTGCTAGGGTGACCAGTGCCAACGAAACTTCAAGTACCCGCGTTATTTAAGAGGGCACGAGATACGTACATTCGGGTTCTATCGTCGACCACTGGAGATTCCATCCGCCATAAAACGGAGAAAAGTGGAAACTTCCCTTTCGGGAGAAAGAAAGAGCAAGGAGATATTGCGGAGGTCTAAAGCCGTCGTCCTTTCTTTTTTTCTCTTCTCACTTCAGTGTTCTGTACCTTTTTTTTATCTAAGGTCAGAACTAGCGCGTCCAGACTTCGACGCGGTCGGTAGAAAATTTCGAGTTTACCCCCGAATTTCTTGTTGATCTTTCATCTCCCGGTTCTCGGGAGCGGCAAGTTATCGGAAATTCAGTGAAGTAAAAAGTTACTAGATTCGCGCGATAAATCTAGTTATTCGATCGCCAAGTGGTTCCCGCTAGATAAGAATAAAGTTTCACGGGAATACGCCGGAGCCGCCATTGATCTGACGTATAGAACTTCGATTTAGGCACGTCCACGTAATCAGCTGCCTAATGAGCCGAATCTAGAACTACAGGCTGTTTCCGTAATGGCGGATCTTTGATTAGGGGTATGTCCGAGGGATCATAAATCACGGATCATTTGCAAAGAGCGAAAGTGACTTGACAAAACCAGCGAATTTGGATATTTTCTTGTCGGTACCAAATTCTTGTTTGATCCGCAATATTTTAATATGGATTATTAGTCGATGAAAATTTATAGGATATTTCTGCAGAGAAAATTTTTAGTCCCTGTAATATTGCTACGCTCAATACTCGAAAGTAGTTACTTACTTTTATTGCCGCGTAAACTGACACGTAATTTCTGCAAGCGCAGCTCTCGAAAACGTCGAACTTTAAACATATCGACGACGTGTGACTCTATCGACTGTGACTATAATACGTCGATAAATAACGTTTTCAGGATCGTGCAATCACGTTAGGGTACGTATTAAGACCTTAGCGCATACGACGCATGAGTCGACCACTTAAAATGGAAACGTTGAGAAAATCATGCCTGAGGGGTTAAATTGGAATATCGCACACTCAATGGAATCAAATCAGTTTGAATCGGTATAGTAGCCCAATCTCGGAGAGAGAGAGAGAGAGAGAGAGAGAGAGGAATATTTCGATTAAAGTACTAAGAATTCGCAGAGGGGAAATAAAGCCAGCGTTCGAAAGAGCAAGTCCAATTATATCTGAGAATCATTTTTTTTTTAATTCTGTGGCATTTCTACATCAGAATTTTAAAATTTATCAATTTTATTACTTAAAAAAATAGAATAAAATATCAAATTTCATCAATTACTTTTTTGTCAAAAAATTTTGAGTTAAATAGAAGTATCTCTTGTTTTTATTATTATATTCTTTTTAATTTTATTTTACATATTTTAAATAACAATAAAAGTTGTCATTAATATACATACGAATATATGAGAAATTTATTTTTTGAAAAATTACATTACATTTCCCATAATACATTTGTGACTAACTGATTTTGGTTGGAGCTTACATCTGAAGAGAACTGATACAGCTACTTATGTGTACCTAATGATGTAAATATAAATCGACAGATAACGATTTTATACATTATACATTATAGATGATACTGTTCATCCTGATTTTCATTTGAATATATTACTGTATATTATGTATCACATCAGAATCAATCAAAAACTCAACGTGATAAATTTCGATAAAAATACGATTGTATAGTTGTTCTTTCATCCAGTATCATTCCATGTCTGAATCAACTTCATCTCCGCAAGCTTTCTTTGAAATCTTTTTTTTCTCTTTCATGGAATCCGCTCCGTACGAAAACCATCGCCATAGATCTACAATAGCTCTTCAATTTTTCAACCAGATATTCTTGATATAACCGCTTCAAAACGTTGGGAGCAATTCTTCCAATCGATCCCCGATATCTTGAATCTCGATTCCTCCTCTCGCTCTCTCTTAAATCTTGAAAACTACGTCCATAGCGGACAAGTATTGACAGAAAAGCAGTGACAGCTTCTCGTGTCGCTTAAAATCCAATATAAAATTAATATTCTGCTGAAGGCAATTTATTATAATTCTAAAAAGAGGATATGAAGTATAGATCTAGCATCATTTTAAAATATCGTGTCGTATATACACATTATAATCATTCTGTGCTAGAATAAATTATTTATAAAACAATTATTATATATTTATATGTTCAAAAATAACTTTTCTGAACTTTTTGTCGGAATTATTTTTTCACGAATTTACTTATCTTATCAGAATCAAAATTATATTTTCAGATATCTGGCAATAAACATGATAATTAATATTTTTTAAGGGATTGAATTTTTTGTAATTGAAAAATTTATTCAATCGTAATATTACGAAAAACTTTGCATGTTCTGAGTAGGATTATAAACAGCAGTTAGACGTACAGATAGATCGTACACATATCTTTTTTGTATGATGATATGATTTATCTGCATCTTGATATAAAATTGCTTGCTAATTATAAAATTATATATACCTACACATTCACAATATGATGTATATAATGTGTATAATTCTTAATTCAACTATTATGAATATTAATAATGAAGCTATAATATATAATAGTAATAGCAAAAATAGTATACAATCTATGTCTGTAGTATAAATGTTTAAGCCCAATGATATAACGTCCATGCATTTATTGTATTTTTATTGTATTGTTCTATAATTAAATAAAACAAATAAATTACAAGATTTCTTTAGTAATTTAATTTCTTTTGATAAAAGAAAATAAAGAGTATTATTATATTTAATAATTATACATTAGAAATGCTTGGAGAAATTTTTGATTTACTCTGAAAATATTTTCTTCGTAATGAACAGATTTAGCAATCATATGAATCGTAAAAAATGATATCGCACTAATTAACTACCGTGTCGCGATAACGCATTAATTCGTTACATTTTGTCGTATAATAATTATCAGTTATTAACTTGCGAAACGATCGGCGATCAAAAAAGGTAGAACCGTAAAAAGTTCACAGCTTCGCAAGTACCAGAAGTGCAGATATTTCAATCTCTCTTTTTGCGAAATAAGCATTCTAGAACAAACAAAATTTTTTAAAGCCGACCATAGGCGGTAGCGGCGACGGAGGCGAGCAAGCTGCGCCGACATTCCGGGAATACTGAGAATAACGTTCACCAGGCAATAAAGAGATAATGCCGAGCTTTGAGAAAAGAAGAGAACGTCCCTCGGTAAGTTCTTAACGGGACGTTCTGCCGTTCTGAAAACCTTCCATCCCTGAACGAGGCAATTACAGGCCGTGGTTTACCGGTCGCGTTTACACCCGTAGCCTGCTTCTGCCGTATAGGTTAAGCCCCCATACGATCGTAAACTTAGCTGACGGGATTCAACCTCTTTGGCATTGGCGTTCGATATCTCGAGCTGCTCTCGCGTCCCAACTATACCGTGAAACCCGGTTGACCTCTTTCGTAGTATCAGTAAAAGTAATACCGCGGGAAAGAAGGGGAGGGGAGGTAAGAGAAGAGGTAAAGGATACATGAGAGATCTATCGCGTTGGGGGAAGTAGACTTTCAATAATAGCTTTCCTAAGGCCCCACGTGCGTGTTGTTTCTTATATCGCTGTCGGGATTGTATCCGATTGTTGTTCGATGTCGCAAACGGAATAATCATTACATCGTGCGCTGATCATTTTTTGATGAATACCTGCGTAACTCTTCAACATTGTTCATTCTTTATACGCCAATCATGACTGCAAACGAGCAGGAATTATGCGTGATTGTGTGTCACTGATTGATAACAAAATAAATGCCTCAATAAGATACAGCAGCTAATATTTCTCGAAACATTTCCCTGATCACGGAATATTTTATTGTAATTTTACAACATTGTGACTAATATTTGACGCATAGTAATATCTGAATACAGCATCCCATTTTCAGAATTTTGATTTAATATGTAATTGATAGAGTTTTGAATTAAGCGCAATTGAAAAAAATTGTTACATTCACGTCGATTAAAACAGCTTGTAATATAGTGGACGTTGTATATGTATATCTAAATTATACTTATTAAACTTCTCTACACAATTTTGAATTTTATATTTGCTAAGAGTAATTAATCTCCTGGTGTAAACAGAATCAACATCAACAACTTGTAGCAAACGTAATCTAAAAATTCACAGTATAAAACTCGTTAGCTTAAGCCATAATTGAGCTTTCGTAGTAAACTATTTTTAAACTATTTTTTTATATTACATATTTTTTTATATTACATAGCAATATATAAGAATTTCATATATTTAATACTCTCTGTCATTATAAATTTATTCTGAATCAAGAAAGACACGTAACAATTAATATTCAGGAGTTATCGCCGTAGCTGCGATTATTAACACTTGAACCAGTTTTCTTAGACTTCGCAACGGATTATATAATTAAATAAAGTTTAAAGTTTGTCATTTTTTTTGTCTCACAGCGAATGCAAAGCCGTTGACGTTCGATGAAGTTTACAATCAAAGTAGTCCGACCAACTGCACGGTATACTGCGGCGGTTTGACCAATGGTTTAACAGAAGAACTCATGCAGAAAACTTTCTCACCCTTCGGATCCATCCAAGAAATTCGAGTATTTAAGGACAAAGGTTATGCTTTTATCAGGTAAATATGTGTATTTTATAATATTTTTATTAAAATATGTTTGCAATATATAAATATTTCAAGCCCGCTTTCATGCTTAAATAAATCGGTATTATTGAGGAAATTACTCTAAATAACAGATATACGTAATTGGACAATAGATTTTAGTTATTCATTGATTATTATTAAAGTCATTAATTGACGTTTTCAAAATATGAAAATGACAACCTAATAAGATATGTCACAAATAAGATATTATATGATAAAATGATGATATATATATATGATCAAAAAGGTACTTGAGAAAAATTTACTGCAGTCACTCATTTAGCAGTATTTACTTTTGTGATTGTACGAGAAATTTTTGTGATTATCTATAAATATTTAATTTTTAAGTAGACAAAGTACTCAGGACACCCTAAAAGAATTTTATTTTTACAGTCATATTTTTAATATATGTATAAAGCTGAATTTATAATAATTACACTCTTATGAAATAGATTAGAAGATAGAAGGATGTAAAAATAATGAACTTTATACTTTTTAGACTTCTGAAAAATATACTTTTTATTTTCCTTTCTCAAAACAAGATAATTATGCGTGGAATGCTGTAATCGCTTAATTATTTAAAAGTTAATAGAAATATACTTATGACAGAACAATTTAATAATTATTGTCAAAAAAATGAAACGTATAGTTAAAATTTTTTTTTCATAAATAAATACAATAAATACAATAAATAAATAAAATATAGTTTTCACCGATTTTTACAAGTGCAAAATAGCATCTATATTTTTTCGACACTTGTTTAGACACTTGTAAAGAGAGCACGTTTAAAAAGAACTGAGATATTAATATTCGATTAATATTTAGACAGCATGCATTCAAAATTAGAACATAAGACATGTGAAGATGTCTTAAATGATATTTAAAAAATGTTAAATTATTTAATTATGTTTTTATGACGTCTTACGTCTCGATTTTGAACATAGTAGGATACTTATTTAATTATAATTATTATTTTTTAGTTATAATTATTATTATTTAATTAAGAACAATAATTAATAATCATTAAATATGACAAAATGATTTTTCATCAGAAATTATATCATCAGGAATATCATATTTGTTTTATGTTATTATTTAGTTGAATATCGAATAAATAGTCTTAGATTGATATTATTACAATGATGCTTACTACGCAGCAGTTAATCACGATTGCACACAAAATTCCGTTGGAACGAACTTTGCAAATTATTACATTTAAGACGGATTTTAAAATATATTAAATAAATATATATGAATAAACAGGAAACGAATAATTTAAAATATATTAAATAAATATATATGAATAAACAGGAACAGGAATTAAAAGAAAAACTTATACTTTTAAGTTTTAATATCATGTAAAATGAAGTATTACAGTTCAAAATCCGAAACATATATTACGTCATAATTATGACAAAATATGATGATAAGATAATCGAATAATAATGAAATAATTGTTTTTTTTTTGTTATTTGTCGTTATTAGTACAAACATATCTAATATTTGATGTCGAAATGATGTGTGCTTGTTGCCTAAGCTTTTAAAAGAAAAAAATGTTAGTCAACGTTTGCTAAATAATGAAGTTACACTCATTAAATTTAACTTTAAATTTGACTTAAATATAAACTTATATTTTTATAAAAACAATGTGGTTATGCATGAACGTATATAATTATTAATTGTAAGTTGTAATTTTTTGTGACAACTAAATAACCAATTAAAAAAAAAAAATTTATACTAATCGATTAAACATAGAATCATATTACTACGAGCGAAATATGCTAATTATTTTATTTCGTTATACCTTTTGTAATGGTGTCATGGAGAATAATAAATCTGCTCTAATTATTCTTTTTTTATTACAAAGTTAGCATGATATTTGCGGATTTATAGTTCACAGTTCGCATTGATTATTCATTAATTTTTTTGCGCCTAGTCTAATATAATTTTACGAAAATAATTTAGTTGAAAATTGACATTGTTCTTTTTAATTCAAAACTAATCTTCTTTTAAATATAGTTTTAAAATAAAAATATGCACAGACTTCTTACTAGTTTAATTAGTAGTCTATGTTATTTCAAACAATCTGAAACAATATTTTAAAAATAATATGTTTAAAACAATATGTTTAAAATAATTTCAAATATTCATCTGTTTTTGTTACATAAGAAATATATGCAAATTTTACTCCTCTCCCACAAGTTTTTCTTTTAGTAAATGAATGTAAAATTCACGAAATGAATGTAAAATTCACGAATTATTTTTCTATATCTTAATGAATTGTCGTAATTAAAAGTCGTTTTACTCTATCACCATTTAAATTACAAAATGATTTATCGATCACCAGACTCCACAAAGAACACTTAAGGCCAATTCTCGTGAAGAATTAAACGGAATTAAACGGAACTTTAGTATGAAACCCTTGAAACCATTTCACTGATTATATAATCAAAGTTCGTTAATTACCGAAGCTTTTTATTATCTTATAAAAAAATCTAGGACAAAAATTTAATATATTATTGTCATACGTTATTTTTAATTAAGTCATACTTGAATTTACGTATTCTTGGAATTAGGTATTCCTAGATATTATAATAATGCACAACTTTTTACTTATTTTTGATGCTTGAAATATTCAAGTATTCAATTCATTTGCATAATAATGTAATAAAAATTTCCAAAATTGAACAAAAATGTATAATTATTTTTATTTTAATCAATTTTCAATCAGTTTTTTCTAATTGAATTGTATGGTATTGCATTTTTAAAATATTTTATATAAAATAAAGTAATAATAATAAATAAATACATACAAATTTTTATTTTGAAAGATATTATAATTTCTATAATCAATAATAAGAAAAATTATGTCGTTCTTCTTAAAAAATCTATTATTTAATCAATCACCCTAAAGCCATTAGTGCCATTATGCTAGATTAGTGTATATATATATATATATAGTATTATGCATGGCTGATGATATGCTTGCACTGACTCTCCGGATAAATTTATTACAAAATCGAACAATCTGGCCTAAAGCTAATCAGGTAAAATCATCGTGTGTGTTCAGAGAATACATTTACATAAAGTGATTGGATTTGGAGCGCGTAACACAATGGTTATAGCGAGACTTGAGAAAATTTTATACTCAAAATCATGAGCAATGATTGGTATCACCGTAATACGAGTCATCAAATGAGATTTTACAAAATATTAGAAAATCGCATGAATGCATCAATATCCCGCTTGTGATTTATGGCACGAAACGCGAGGACATGTCGGATCAATGGCAGCATGTCGGACTCATCAAGCTCGAATCGTGGCCATTTCATTAATCTACCCATTACATTCGCACAGATCATATATTTCAGTTCAACTTCCCAAATCGATAAAATCAACTTTATTTATGTTTCCAAAACATTCATAAAGAATTATTAAAGTTTTTAACGAAAGTCACATTTTATGAACATGAATAATTTCATCTATAGAAATTGAAATTAATTATCACAATAAAAATTGAAAATTTCGCTATATAAAAAATCATCCATATCGATATTTTCTAACCATAAACTATGAAACATAACAGTTCAAGAAATCAGCTGAACATTTATATCTGCCGAAAGCGAATTCAGTGCTCTACCTTAACGACGATGAAAGATTCGTGACCTACCTCAGAAAAGACCGCCGAAAGAATGGAAGGTATGCTCTAGAACGAGCGAGAGAGACAGAGAAAGAGAGAAAGAGAGAGAGAGAGAGAGAGAGAGAGAGAGAGGAGAGAGAAAACTAGAGGGAAGCAGGAAATGGAAGAGAAAGACACAAAAAACCCTTACATGTCTTCTTCTTTCTACCCTTTATCCTCCCTCGCGTCCGCTCGATATCCTTGTCTATCCTTATCCGATACGATGGCCTCTATCGTTTCGTATGTCTGCCACAGTTCTGCCACCCCTGGACAATGTCCGTCGTTCAAATATCTTCCGTCTAATTGCTCTTCCTCTCTCCGTTCTTCCATAGCGTGGAACCCGGAAACGAATATCTCGGGATGACGTATGGACTTACTGCGAGGTACAGCGAGAAAGCAAGACGGGAAGGATGGATAAGGGAAGGAGGTCTTTTCTTCTCGGGTGAAAGAAAGAATCTTATCTGCCGCTGGTTATCACTCGAGGTACGGACTTAGAGAGGGGGGTTGCTGACGATGACCATCGTTCGTCCTACTCAACGATCGTGGATGGAAGCTCGATGGATGGGAAGGGGCAAACTCACGGACAAAGTTGCTATTGTGCAATCTCGAACGTGAACGTTTAAAAGTGACCTAATCTTCGATAAATTCAATAATTCCCTCTGCTATCCTGTCGCCAAATTTTTCGTGTTTTAATCAGATTCTCAAAAACTTTAATCCTACAGTGCAAAGTAATCAAATAATCGAGAAGTGATAAACCTCATACATTAAATAATAATTAAAGAGCGCTATGTAAAATTAATATGCTTGTACTTATATAAACTTATATAAGTTTATATAATGAAAAGTACAGAGCTTAAAGTGAGAAACACGATACAATTATTATGAGACAAATATGAAAATATTTTTCTTTTTTTCACATTTCTAATTTTTTTAAATATTATTAGAAAAACATGGTATGAAGCATAAACTTGTATTAATATATGTATTAATATCATGTATTAATATATATACTTGTTAATATATATACTTGTTCATCCAAAATAATATTATTCTAAATTAGAAACTGAATTCGCACAACCAGTAGAATTTAACATTGGATGTCTATCTGGAATAATCTAGATTCGTCGAGATTCACAATTACTGTGCTCATTCGTGCGTACAGTAAACTCGCATAAATTAAACTGCACAATCATAGAGACTATTTCGTTAAGCTACAATAAGATCCAGTTGTGAATTTGTGGAAAGAGTGCTGTATTGCTTCGAGGATTTTTCTTTTTGTACACACCATTGCACTGCACCATCAACATCGAAAGACATGTACTAACAAAAGACTTGAATCCCCTTCTCTTTCGATTTCAGGTTTTCTACCAAGGAGTCGGCTACGCACGCCATCGTAGCAGTACACAACACAGACATCAACGGCCAAACAGTGAAATGCAGTTGGGGCAAGGAGAGTGGAGATCCTAATAATGCTCAACAAACTGGACAGGTAAACGTTTCTCTATCTTTTCCTTTTATCCGCTCTACCAGGAGGATGGTTTCAACGTGAAAATTCGCCCTCCAAAATGCTCTTCACCAACATTTACATCGTTGCTCGTATCAAACCAGAGAACTTTTCTATTTTATTTCATGAATAAACATTGTCGCCAATTTTCCTTGAGATAATTTTCCAATATGAAAAAACAGTGACTTTACATGCATCGGTGAATCTGAATCACAAGCGACTATATTGCAGAAAGTTAGAATTGAAAGGGAATAATATATGTTAACACTGATATCACAAATCTAATCTCCAATGTCTGCGTCTGTCAAAGCAATGAATGCAAAGCGACAGATTCTTCTACATAAATATAAAACTCAAACTTACTGTTCTTATACGTGTCACTGAAACTGAATAATGAATATTCGTCTCAAAGAAGCAAGAGCGTTCAAAGAAGGAAATAGTTATCAGATTCGATCACGTTCGATTCCTTTCAGTTTTGCGCAGCTAAAGTGTCTCTGTATATCTGTATATGGTCTGAAAGTCCAGCGAAAGAGCGGAAACGGAGAGAGGACAGGGAATCGGGCAAGATTCCGGTCTATTCAGGTGCCTCTCTTCGAAGTGTGTCGGGCCGGGTCTCTTAGCAATTAGCTCCGTTAGGATGGGTAGGTACGCCCGATCTGGGAATGGTACTCGAAGTACTTCCCAAACCCTCTCGCACTCCCCAGTAGTACTTCCGTGCATCCATCCACTGCTACTCGGCCCGTGACATCGCTCTAATTGATCTCTATTCCCATAACGCGCTTCTCCCAGGGGAGCCGAGATATCACGTTAGTACGTATCCTGCCATACCCTGTTCTCGTATTCAACGGAATCGAACTAGTTTGCGTGATATCTCGGTTCATCGTACTGCTTTAATGAAGAGCATAATAGCTGCACATTATTTCCGTAAATTTCTTATTGTTAGAAACAAAACTATCGAAAAATCAGTGCAATTTAAGTATCTACTCTAATATTGTAATAATAATATTATTTTCCTTAATATTTTTTTCTCCCGTTTAATACACAAAATTTTGGAACAAAAATTTCAATGTTACTATTTAGATATTATTAGATATTATTCGGCAAATAAATGATTAAGTATAAGTGAAAAAGGAATATATTCTTTTGTTTCATAAATATTAATTGTGCATATACAAAAAAACAAACCGTATATTTTAATATTATTCCATGATAATTTGATAGAATAATTTGATCTGATTTCACATTGTGCACCGTAAAAGAATGAATGAGTTCACGCGAGGAACAGCGAAATAATAAAAAATAATTTACGTGACGGCAATGAAATGATCGCGTTGAAATTCTCGCGTCGCCCATTTCAAGTGAACGACCACACAAATCTTCGACGGAACGAAATTACCATTCCTGACCCTATCGACATCGTTAAGCATAAAATCCAGACAATGTTCTTGCTCTTTTCTATTTCATTGATCTTTGTGCTCTTTCAGGCGTTATCGTCGGCGACGTACCCATACTACGCGGCGGCGGCAGCTGCCGCCGCGGCGGCGGCGGGCGTCGCGGGTGTCGGAGGCGTCGGTGGCGTCGGCGGTGCTGGACAACTAGGATACTGGTATCCGCCCCAATCTTATCCCACGACAGCGACACAAATGCAAGCTGGTGGCTTTCTTCAAGGCATGCAGGGATATACCTATGGACAGTTCGCCGGATATCAACAGGCGCAATATATGGGGTAAGCTTTTCACACGAGATAAAGTTCCTTTTTCCCAAAAACCAAGTTTTTTGACGACGAAATTTTCAATAATCGGAGATTTAAATGTAACATGAATATATGATCCCTCCATCTTTTTGCAGTATCAATGGATTGTAAACCAATTCGGAAATTTGAAATCTATATAACTTTAAAATTTATATTAAAGAATTTATATTAAGAAATAATTATTCATATAGCTATATTAAGAAAGCTATATTAAATAGCTTGAATTTTGTATATTAATTTTAATATTTTAATTCATATATCTATATTATTATTTTTGACAAATTTATCTAATTGCCAATAACATGAATACAGCATTTAGATAATTTTTAAACATATTTATCAATTAACTGTTACAAAAAATATCAATATAAATAATACATATAATGTATATGTAATATGTAACCTGAGGAACATTAATATTACCAAGTAGTGCGAATTCTCTTCATTTGTATGTAGAAAGGAAGGTGGTATTATAGCACTCTACATTTCATACTGCAATAACTTGGTAATAATCAGTATTTAAACCTAAAACTTAATAATTACATTTGTCAAAGTATTATTCAATTGATTCTAGACTCAAAGTTACGAAATATATTTATTATTTAAGACATTATTTATAAAAATGTAGCAACTGCATAATGACTCAAAAAGAAACAAGGATGCTTCCAAAAATAGATTTTAAAAAATTGATTTTGTTTAAAAAAGTGTTCGGTTACAAAATTTAAAAAAAAAATAAAATATATTACAGAATGTAAACAAATATATAACGTACACATAATTTCTCCAGCATATAGGCTTAGTTCAGTATTAAAAAATTATAATATATGTAACATAAATTATATGAATTAACAATAGAGTTACAATCGATTTACGAAATAATTATTTCAATATGAAAAGCACTCGAGGCGTTCAGCACGCTTAGAGGGCCACATTAGTAAAATGCCATGCTATTGTTTAATTTTGTTCAATAAATTAAAGTATATACAATTAAATAATATGTTAAATAACAATGTTAAATAACAATACATATATTCACGTGATAATTAGCTTTAGTTTAAGAAGAATGAAGTATGTGTAACTAAAATGTACTTTAAAAAATGTTTAAAAATAAAAATGCGTTATAATAAATGTTAACTATTGGGTACTGGCATCATGACGGCGAGCTATCGAGCAAATAATTTCATCACCAATAATCATTAGAATTCGCCACCCAATAGCAGAAATATTAAGAAGTCTCATTATTTCTACACTGGCTATGATATCACCTTCTATTGCTTTATAAAATTATATGATTTGACGATTATATATATATTTTTTACATACAAACATAGAATGGGAATGGGTGCTGTTCATGCTGCTGGCACAGCGGCAGGATGGGGTCAGGGATTACCTGGGGGACCACAGTTACCACCACACCACGCCACGACGGTCACGGCACCCCCAGGGGTGCAAGCCGCACCCCCGCCACCACCGCCACCGGCACAAATGATGGCCTACCCGATGCAACAGTTCCAGGTAACCATTACTTTATCTATCCCATCTGTATACGCGTGCAAGTGTGCGCCGTATTTGTTTGTGTGATGTTCGTTGGCTAACACCGGAGTGTTTTGCTTTTTACATACCTTTGCATCTTGCCCCTGTTATATCCAAAAGCAATTTCGTCAGTGCCAGTATTGGCTTGTAAATGTTGCACGTGGAAACTCGATTCGATATCAAAAGGATATCGAAGGCATGTGTCGACAGAAGAATACGTATAGTATGTATACATACGTGTGTATATATCTCTACACACACACACACACACACACACACACACACACACACACACACACACACACAC
>Ga0157364_1002498_pt1 | contig 17166 bp, 12 predicted proteins | sample AttsexASBM2_FD_111476 | JGI IMG/M metagenome (GOLD analysis project Ga0157364, IMG submission 111476) | Fungus gardens microbial communities from leaf cutter ant in Ribeirão Preto, State of São Paulo, Brazil - Atta sexdens ASBM2 | ecosystem: Host-associated > Fungi > Mycelium > Unclassified ... | reverse complement strand
GGGACTGCGGATATCCGCTTTGAGAAGGTGGAAAGGGTAAGGGAGGGGGAAGGAAAGACAACGCTAATATTCAAGAATTAACTTTATCTATGTTTAGCCATCGGTGTGCAGAGATTAGCAGGAAATTGGTGGCTAATTGGCAGGATGGAGAATTGCATATTGATATTGGCTCTTATACGTTCATTTATCTTAACTGAAAATATTGAGAGATAATTATATATGTAAATTAAGATTATGCAAGTTATAACGCTTAACTTGATTAATGAGAACATGTTCATGTATCACATGCAAGTCGCAATGAAATAAGCCTATTCGATATAATCGTAGGATTTTATACTTAAGATTTTTGCAGATATTAATATAGGCGTGTAAAGTTTATTTTGATTTCCGTACATTTTTCTTGGGAAAATTTATGCAACACGCTGATCGATGACACGCGTAGAAGAACCCACCAGGATTATCCGGAATTTACATTTAGCCTTAAAAAAAAAAGAATTTTTAATGTCCGTTAATGTCCAATGTGTAGATTGTTTCTTTATGTTTCGAAGTGTTCGATAATTTTGGCACGTTTCAACGTTTCTCATTTCCATTTCGACGGGTTGCTCCTGTTAAAACATCGACAGACCGTCCGCAAGCGCGGAAACAAGTGTAAAATGTTTTATTTTCCCAAAAACGTTTCAACTCTAAAATGGTTACGGCGAGCGCATCCTATCTTGGCACAGACCCAATAACACAACTTCACCGAGTCGAAGAAAACCCTTATACTTTCGTAACATCGATAAAAAATCACCGCAGCCGTCGAATGCACATAACAGTATTTCTTCGCCAATGAGATTACTTAAATTTCACACGAATATAAAGCCCAGTTTACGGTCGTCTCGAGAAAGCACACGTGATAATTTGACTAGTTCATTGGCAAATACGGGATTTCATATTGGCAATACTTTACCTTGAAAATAGTCCGGTGGCCGGCTTGTACTTGATCTTGAAATCATTCGGAAATAAATCGGAAATAACGCGAACACTACGTTCGGACGTATGAGAATTTATTCCTGAATTCGTCGGGCAGAATTAATCTGGCTTTTACAGTGAACGCGTAATCGGATCTTTTCCTCGCGTGATCTAAATTGAATCGTTCTTTACAAAGCATAAACGGGAAGACAAATCAATCTTTTTGACAGGTCAATTTCGAAAGCTCTACCTTTTTATGAAAATAATAAATAATTGAAAACATATGCAAAATTGTTTGGAAAATTTTTATTATATTTTAATAATTTTTGTAAGAGAAAAGATTTAACAATAAATGTTATCAAAGGTCTTTCTTTATCACTGAGAAGCTCTTCATTTTTATAACATATATGCTCTTCTTGTAATATTCAATTTTATTTTATTACTATTTGTAAAACGTGCAGAAATCAGTTATATCTTTATTGTAATTATTTTTAACATTTTTAATTATTTTTTAGTTTTTGTAAAGAAAAGAATTCAACAATAAACGTCAGCAAAAGTCTTTCCTTAATAGGAGCTTCCCTTTAAAATATATATATTCTCTTCTTGTAATAATTTAATTTCATTATTTAATATTTTCTACGTTAAATGTTCTTAAATGTGTACAGTAATCAGCAATAAAAAAAAATCTCATTGTATTTTAATTATTTTTATAATAATTTTTGCAAGGATTTTTGAACAATAAACATTAGCAAAGATTTTTTTCTTAATATTGAGAATTTTTTTATTTTTGTAACACTATATACTTTTTTTATATCATTATAATCATTGTAATTAAGTTTCTAGAAGGAGCAGAAAACATGCATCAGCGATGAGTCGCGAGCGGATATTTTCGTGCGCTTTCTCCGAAATTTTCCGCGAAGACGCGTCACTATCCGTTCTGTCTTCGCTTTATGAAGAAAGATGCTTCCGAATTGGACGATGAGAAGGCTTTCGATAAAACTAATCATATCCGTGCTCCCTTTTCTTGACATTTTCAAAAAAAAAAAAAAAAAAAAGGAAAAAGAAAGGCGAGGAATTTATGGTGACTTTACTGCGACATCAAAACATAAAGACGAGAGACGAAACATGCAAAATTGCGAAAGCGAGGTGCGCCGTAAAGATTTTTCGCTCTTTCACGGACACTTTCCGAGAATATCGCGGTACAAATTTTGGTAACGCACGAAGGACTTTTGTAAACATTTCAAAGCGTGCAATCTTGTACGGTTGCGGTCGTTTTACTCGCGGTGTAATTTACTCGCGCGAATGACCACAGAACTGTACACGGAAAAAACGATTTTGCTGAAACATCTAAAATTTAGACACAGACCCAAAACTAATTTTATTGAATCATCAAAGAATAATTGCAGGGAACTCAAGTACGATAAACAATGCTGTAAACAATTTTTATATTCTAGCAATCAGCTTGAATGTCGTACATAATTATTTTGATAGTTTAATAACAAAATTATTTTTTTATTTATATCTAGCTAAATTTTTAGATATCTCAGTGAAATCGTTTTTTCCATGTAAAGTAAGAATTTGAATGAAAATTTTTTTATTTTAGAATACCCAAGGGAAATCGTGAGATAAGATTTTAAAAGCATCTCGCGTGTGCTGGCTTGTTCTTCGAAATGAAAACTCGCGGAGATGCATGAGCTCGACGAATCTGCGCGTGTCACCGAAACCGACAGTGTCACTCGAATATTTGTATATTCGAACAGCCAAGATTAGAAATTGCGATACGAACGTGAATAAGAATACGAGAAGAATGCGCGGGAGGACTATTAGGAATTTCGTAGGAACAACGGATTATTCAAAGTCCCGTCAACGTCGATCGCAACGCGATTCGACGATCGAGGGATCGTTCATCAAGTGGCAAACTTTTCCGAAGAAAAGCTTTACTCGTCGAATAACTTGGAGTAAATGTGAAGAAAGAGGAGACGTACAGAGCGCACCGCGAGAGGATTATACCACGTTTCTTTGGCGAGAAATGTGAGACTGTTAATGTTTCAGAAGATTAAATGCCAAAGATGAATAGTAATTGCTATTTAAGAAGACAGTATTTATAGCAGTAAGGATAAGATTCAAAGTAATGTATAAGTCGTAAGAAATATTTCACACAGTTTTCGATCAACCAAAAGGATCGACCAAAGATACATATATAGATTTACCAAAGATACCAGAGTGATTACTAAAAAACGATGCATATAAAATATATACAACACATATATTTTTAAAAAAGAATAATTATATATATATATATATTTTTGATGATCAAAAAAAGATATTTTCTTCAGAAAATCAGAAAGGAACTGCAAGGACAATAATTGAAGAAAATGAAATAAGTGATAAAGTGAAATAGATCTCTTTTCGAAAAGTTTTACGCAAGTTGGGAAATATAGGCTAAATAAAAAAATGTACAGTTAACATTTTTTAATCCATTTTTTAAAGATTCATGCGCGTTTTCGGTATTTTTCCTTCAAGCTGTGAACTCGTGTCTTGCTCGAAAGTAAAAAAGTGGACGAAAAGTCAAACTTTGAAACGCGGCTAAAAAACGGTCTCGAAATCGGGAACAGTGAAAAATGTAGGTAAAGAACGACAAAGCGACGTTGGAAGGACGTGGAGTCCTGCGGACGTTATTCTGGGGAATCGCCGTGGCCCGGCGTAGCCTCTGATCTCTTATTATAGTATCGTTCTAGTACCAAGATGCTGGACATATTTCGTGGTCTGAAGAGTCTCATAAAAATCTCGCATATCCACATCGACAGCGCCGTCTTCCGCTTGCATTACAGTCTGACTGTGATCCTGCTGATAGCGTTCTCCCTGATTGTCACAACCCGTCAGTACGTCGGCAATCCTATCGACTGTATACATAGCAAGGACCTGCCTGAAGATGTTCTGAACACTTACTGCTGGATACACAGCACTTACACGATAACCGCGGCGTACCGAAAAAGAGAAGGTTTGGAAGTACCATTTCCCGGCGTCGACAATTCTAAATCGTATTCCGAAACTGAGCGAAAGGAGTACAAATATTATCAGTGGGTCTGCTTCATGCTGTTCTTGCAGGTAATCGATTGATTATTCATATATGGTATTCTTTTTTGCATGAAGAGAGTGTTCCCGATCTCAACCTCTTGTATTCGACGAATTTAGATATATCGATATATTTGATTTAACAAAATAGAAATTTAAGCGCAAAGCACAGAAAAGATAATTGTTGAATATATGTATAAATGTATGTAAATGTGAATAATATTAACAAATAATATTTTAGATGACTGAATGATATGAACAAGTATAATATTTTAATATTAGATGATTGAATAACATAATCAAGTAAAATATTTTGATGACTGAATAATATCTAATATTAACAAATAAAATTTTGAATAGCTAAATAACATCAACATTAACATATAACATTAACAAGTAAAATGTTAGATAGTTGAGTAATAATAACAAAAGTGTCTATTGCGAAAGTGTGACTAATATGATATATATATATATATATATATATATATATATATACTATAACTGTTTTTGCAAGTGCGGCTATCGAAACATTGCCTGTACGCAAAATTGGCCGCGATACGTGGAACATATGTAATTCAAAGATTCCATCAAAATTTATATGCGTCTATTTAACGCCAAATGTAATAGCCCGATCCTAACTCACGTCTTTCGTGAACGCTCACCGTCGCGTCGATTAGACAAGTGAAACATCAAGCATGTTTAGCGTTGAATGTGTGGTTTGCATACGAGCCATAAAACGTACCGGTGCTTTTAGCGTTGCACTCCTAAGCGTTACTCATCCATCAATCTTTCTGCTCGGACTTGGACTCGAGCGACCTGCATGTTGCTCGCGAAGGTCTAATCCATTGCCAAGAAAGAAACCTTAAGTATAACAATGCACTAAACTTCGTCGTTGAGAGTTGTTCGTGTGATCGCACAATGACAAAGTTTAATGCATTGTTATACTTAAGGTTTCCTTCTTGGCAGTGGTTAACAAACTATCTATCGATAGATTAATCGCCGAACAAAGATGATTACGATCAAAAATGCTCGTACGATCGCGCCCTTTCAGTTCTAGAAACTGTGTTAGTTAAATCGTGTCACTTATCATTAAAAAAAAAAAGAATCTGATAATAATCACTAAATATATTTTGTTTAGCATATTGGTACAATATTTAATAAATATTATCAAACATATAATAATAGTAACCAATCGTTTGGTAATAATTACAAAAGTAAAATAATATTTAGAAAACAATATTAACATATGAAATTATTTCACTAAACTTTATAACAACTATCATCTAGACTTAATTATTGTAAGATTTTTTTCAGTAGGTGCATTACAATGACACGCAATATAATATAAATAATAAATTATATAACGTATGTAAGATACAGGATTAAGATTAGTTAAAGATATAAGTAAATGAGCTTTGATACGATGATATCAAGTACGTAAATTATTTGGAAGAAATACAATTGTCTACACGTACGATAATACAATGTATTAACAAATGATTGACGTCACATATAACGTTGTGCATTACAAATTATGCAACTTATATAACTTAAAAATATAAATAGAGTTGCAGCTAAATACGTAAATTATTTAAAAGAAACGATTACCATAACACGATAATACCATCGCACTGTTAAAAAAGGAAAAACATTTTTAATGCGAAATTGAATGTCAAATACTTGCTGTCGTTTATCACAGCTGATTATTTCAGTTAGCTTAAAAGAAATAGGAAGATCGTAATAGAAAGTTTAGATGATACGAGTTAATGGCGTGGTGCGAACACCTGAAATAGCGATTCGTAGTATTTTCCTTGCTCTCGCGCGTTTCTTTCATGCTACTCGCATTGATATCTCAAAATAAACTCAGTCGACGACAGCCTGTCCCTCTACGAAAGTTCTCTTTCTATTTCCTCATCTCCCTTTGCCGTGTTTTTTCGCCCGGCGTTTCAAAGCAAACTATACAGTTTACAGCGAGTAGTCGTCGCTTTTTTACTGATCTATTCTCTTTCACTGATATATGAATCTCCTCACGCATTTCTATAATTATCGTTGGGCTAATTTCGTCGTTTGTTGAACAATGAATTCTTCCCCTCGTATATTTTGTTCGCCCTTTGTGATTTAATCACGCAATGTGTAAATCAATGTGTTATTTTAACATTTCAAGATTAACCTTTATTCATTAAAGAAGATTCTTTTAAAGTGTAAATTATATAAAAAAATTATATTAAAAAATATAAAAAATATCAAGAGATAAATTACACAAAGAAATGAGTATATTTTTCTTATTGGATTATACTAGAAGAATTAACGTTCTCTTTTCAGTTTCCCCGGTTGCATAATCGTTAATGATTGTAAGATTATTTGAAATCTAGTGACTGAAAGAGCCGATGGAAAGGGTGGCTTAACGAGCGTTCCATCGACGGATTAATCCCGGTTCTTAATCAGAGCACGGTTATCTTATCTTGACTTCATCGTTTTTTTATCGCCTCCTATTTTTTCCAGTGGAGGAGAGAAGTAAGGAGGTGACGATAAATACGGTTTCATAAGTGTTCATTTTGGTCCGTCGGAATGTTCTCTTACGCGTGGTAATAGTGCGCTTAATTTCGTTGCCCGGGATATGTGCGCGCCGTACTCGTAACACGGTCGATTAAGCATGTTTTCAATGATGGAGATCGTCGAACCACCTTGTACAATATTTCCCGTACGCGATACATTAGAACGAAGCTTACAGCATCGAATCTTACTAATAATAATATAATCGTCGTGTCATGTAACCTAACGAGGAAAGGATTATAAGAAACAAATCGCATCTCGCAGATCCATTAATTATTTTACTTGTATATTCCTTTCTTAGTTTTGAACAAAAATAGATTTCTCGCCTGAATTATCACACGAATTCAATGATACGTACGTAAAATTTTCTTCAAATATCCAATTATAAACGTTTACAATGTCAATCAATGTATCTATGTAGTACATCAAAATTTTCTTCCGTCTTAATTTTGACTTTCCGTCATCAGCATAATATATACAAATGACGTGTTACTGAGCTCCATTAATATTCATAATTCTGTCATAATAGGTGATCTCGGATACATATAACCTTGTTATAATATTAGATCTCATTAGCTCGTTTCAAATTTTACAACAAAATGACAAAATCGAAAGTCATCTATTGTTTTTTTCGGTGAAACTATTTATATGTATATCATATCAAACAGTATGTAACACTATATCAGATTAATACAGTTTCATCGATCAGCCTTTGATTGATCATGCTAACCCAGACGTTTGTAAGATAATATCAGTTATGTGTATTTAGTATCGAGGTCAAGGGATGCCTCTCAAGTCCGGTCAGTCTTCTGACGGCTTGTACTCGAGACTCACGTGCGTGTTTCTTTTCTAACTTCATTTATCGTCTTTAATTTTTCCTTCGCAATTGTTCTGTCCCGTTCGAAACATTGAATTGATTTAAATTCACAAAACAAAATGGATAGAATTGTGCATTAACGTGTTAACGACAGTGGAAGATGAGAAAAAAAAGTGTACGAATAATAGAATGTACGAGAAACAATTTTCTATTAAAAATTGTTAATTCAAACGGTGAATAAATAGTGTTCGTCCGTGTGTTGTGATTTTGTGTTATTAAAGTAACACAACTTTGCAATTCCTTACATGGAAGGCATTTTTAATAATAGAAGTATTATATAAATGAAAATGTAGCGGAAATAATTGTATCAATTTTTTTCATTGATATAATTACGAAGAAGAGAAGAAATCAACAAGGGAAGAATCACATGTTTCGCATACGAGGGAGAGTCAGCATTAAAATGAACGAAGAGAGTTCATTGTATTCAAAAATGGAAGACAAACAGATAAGAGGGGAATGAAGTGACAAGAATAAACGAAGGGAGAAAAGTAAATTAAAGGGAAGTCAGAAAAGCAAACAGTAGATGTAACTTTTACGATGGTTTATATATCCACAAAATGCATACAGTGTACACTCCATCTTAGGTCCAATCTCAAGAGATCGTGGGTGGTCCACTTTTACGATTATAATTATATTCTTCTAAGGATTATTTACTTTTGACATTTTAATTAAAGCAATAATTGCAATTTTTTTACTTCTTTCATAGTGAAACGGAAGTTCGAATCCGACAAATAAATTAAAATCGACAACAAGAAAGTGATAAATCAATGTAAATATTATACTTTCACTCGATATTGCTATCTTGAAGTATTTAATTATCTTCGAAAGAAAATACTGAAAGTGATTTAATTTCGTGCTCATCGTGCAGTTCGTTCAAAGGTCCTAATTTCCAGTAGGATTAATTGTAAGTGTAAAAATAGTCATTTCGCTGGTGGAAAAAAACGACGAAGAGAACGAAGAATGTGATGATATCGCGAAAGAGATTGCCGGGCGACTCGAGCAAAGTCACTCCCCGATCTTCCCCGTTTATTTAACATGCCGCTAATGCTCAAAATGATCGATCTGTTCGGCTCGATTCGATCGCTTTTCAAGGTGCACAGAATCGCCGAAGACTCGATGATATTTCGATTGCATTATCGTGCCACGGTGGCAGTGCTGTTAGCCGGTTGCCTCACCCTCGCTTGCAAAAGTATCTCCGGCTCGCCAATACATTGCGAAGCCACCGCGGCCGTGGACAAGGCCGTGCTGGAGACCTTCTGCTGGCTTCACACCACGTACAGCATGGTGCGTGCATTCAACATGAGCATCGGTCAGGCCGTGCCTTACCCTGGGGTGTCAAATACCAAGGGCGAAGGCGGGCACGGCCACGCACCTCACCCGTTGGTCAAGCAGCACAAATATTATCAATGGGTTATCTTCTTCTTGCTACTGCAAGTAAGAAGCGACAGTCTCTTCCTTGCATTTCTATCGATTTTTTTTGTTTCTCCATACACATTTCTTTATCTCTTTCTTTATTATTTTATTTTTATATTATCTAACTATATTATCTTTATTACATTTCATTTAATTAATATATTTTGTTTTATAATTGTACTCATCTCTACAGTAAATATATCAATGATTGAATTAAAGAATATTGGGAATTTTCATAATAAATATTATTTTTCATTTATCTTTATGTGTGAAATATTATTCTTGTTACGAGCTACTACGGTATTTTTTTATATCAATTGCAACGTAAATCTCTGATCTTCAATTTTATGTGAAAAAGCAAAAAGTTATTTATAGTTAATACAAACATACGAAGGCGATCAAATGTTCATATCTAAATTAAGATAGTTCAGAAATTACAGGTCCTGAATCAGTATCAGTCGATACAGTATATGATCGCAAATACGTGTGTATTCGTTTATCCGTGATTGATAATCCTTGTTCGTAACGTCAATACATAAATACAGGTTACAGATAGTTCTGCCTTTAAAATGCATATGTACCTTCGATGCTATCTTCGATCGTACCTCCGCCTCCCATATTTCAAACATTACTCGTCTTCGCGCACGTACAATCGTTCTTTTTCTCAAGTTACTATCCTCTATTTATACATCCAATGTTCCTACAACTCTCTCGCTCTTTGATTAATCGCGCATCCACCTTTTATTTTGTAATTGATTGCTGCGTATCTAATGTGTTTTCTAGACAACTTTGACATGAAACATGTATAACGCTAATAAATTGACAAAATACATCACTAATACGATTAACGTTTAATAAAATGTAACGTAGAAAACATGTTTTTGAAAACTGTTAAAAATTGTTTGTAAAGAGAAATGAGAAAGTTATTTTATAATTATTTCGTTCACACACAAGTAAATCATTTTCTATAATAATTAAATAAACAACATGTAATATAATGCATTTTAATAAGAACGTAATTTTACTAAATCATTTAAAATAGAATAATTTTTTCTAACAGTTTATATATTTTTTTGTATTTACATATATATATATATACGTAAATAAAAATATTTCTATTTAACAGCTTCAAAATTAACTACATTTTACATTACGTTTATTTTTGCACGTGTTAAAAGTCTCCTTTGTCCGCTCTTCTTCCTTCTTCGTCTCGCTTTTCTTAAAGCTTCAAAGCTCTTTCGCCTTGTTTAGCTAAATTTATTCGGGGCTAACGTGACACATAGATGCTACGCATCAGCCGGGGATCGTGGCGAAACATGTACGTGATTTCTTCTTTTCATATCCGATGAATATTTAAAGTCTATTTTCAGTGAATATTTAAAGTCAATTTTTTTGAAAACAAAGCCCCTCGTATGAAAAATTTCATTGTATATTTTCGACTTATTTTTTCATGTACAATAATATCATCTCTCTCTTCAATTTTACTATTTACGAAACTGATTATATAAAATTGATTAGATTGCAATTTCATAAATTTATCCAATTTTACGTTATTACACGTTTAATTCTGAATTACAGCTATTAGACTTCCATTGTATAAGACGGTGCTTTGAAAGATCTTTATAACAACCGTTTCACCCTCTGTAAGACCAGTTCCAAGTTAAAAAACAAACAATATATCTATAGAATATGCTTTTAAATTCAAATTTAATTTACTTATTTTTATAATATATAATATAGGTATTGTATAATTTATTAAAGATCTGCGGAGTATAAAATTGCGTTACTTTATTTTATTTCGTTTTGTTATCTAAAGAGCAAATCATCGATATGTTTAAATCTATTTGCATATCTAAAGGAATTTATGCTCGTCTACAAATTTGAACAGTGAAAGAGAGATATAAATGTCCTTTCAGCAGGGCAGCAAATATGATCGCGTTCTCGATCCTGGTTGGCAAGGGAAGAGAGAAGAAGAGAGGGATACAGATCTATTTTCGGTCACGCATTTTCCTTTTCTCTTTACAACGCAGGCGTTCTCTCGCGATAATGCTAAAAGCTGCAAATCGTACAATCGGTCTGACATGCGCGTTTATTTTATATTTCTTCATAATTCTTGTCAAGAGCGAGATCAGACCATCCATTTTGAAGAATCCTGTCGCAGATATGTAAACCATGCACGCTAAGACCATACGAGTTACATAACATTCATTACATTTTCACACCGCCTATATAATTTTTTTAAATAAACGTTTACGAGAAAAAAATCTAACTTACTGCCAATTTTAGCTGCTTAGCGACTTTTCCAGTTTATACATTATAGATACTACATAAAAATTATTAAAGTATTTATTTAAAAGCTTAGCGTTTTAAGAATTTAAAAAAATTCTATTTCACAGAAAGATTTTACTGAATTGTACCTTTACCAGATTTTATACAGAATTCATGAAATTTGCGCAATATCTGTGGATTACAGGATTATTATTGTACATGTTCTCCGCATTAAGATTTTACCGTCATCTTGTGTATTTGTCTCCAAGCCAAAATAATAAGTCGTTTCTGCGTTTCTTAGAAACAATGTGACTCGTTGGATAAAAGCATACGTTTTGGGAAACCCATTAAGTTCCGACGCACGTCTTAAGCACGTACTTTCATTAACAATCATCCGAGCCTTTCGTAAATTGCAATTTAGCTGAAATTTTCTGAACACTCGCCAAGACATCGTAAGAGGGTAACGCGCGACGAGCGTACGTATCTATATTCGATCGTGTACTACAGCAAGCACGACCCGAGGCCCCTGGCGATAAGCCAGAAAGCTTTATATACCGTGAGAAAGGGTTTACTCCCACATCGTGGTCTCGATAAGTGCATTGACATCGCTTCGGAAATTCTAATGTGAGATAAGGTTGCCTTGATTCAATTAGCTCAGATTATCGCTCCAAGCGTAACTATACTTACACCTCTGCCATTCATCTCTCTAAGATATTATCTATTCTATTTTAATATTCTAAGATACTATCGAATAAAAATATTATAGGAAGTTAATAAAACGTTACGATAGATTGCGAGATAAGACTTGATAGTGGGTATTTGAATTTTCAAATAGTCCATATGTGTTGTGTTAAATGTTACCATTAAATAATTATTAATTAATATAATTTATATACTAAATTATGAAAATAAGAGCGATGTCAAACTGTTAAAAAGATTCCAGTGAAATAACGAACTAGAAAGTTAACTTTTATAGGATGGCCACTAATAGTGGCGATGAAATTATCATATTTTGAAGCAAGGAGTGCAATAATATATAAGAAATTTTACTCAAGGAAAATTGTAAGATTTAAAAAATATACCTCCGCTCACTAAAGGTTAATTAACCGCAGATTAAATTTTGCCGTTAATTTATTATAGTGCAATTACATTGATGAGTAATAACCAATATGCAACTTAATTCGTAGAACATCGATATCTAAGCGTGATAAACAGCGACGATATGAAATAATTAAGCGAGATACGCTCGCTTTCCGCCTCTTGAAGAGAGGTGCGGCTAGCAGTTTTTAAAAGTTCGTAAAATAGATTTTCGTTCGCGTATGAGTGTTTCCGTGTATTGTTTTAATCAACAGTTATCGGGCAAGGTGTAATAATGATAACTCTTTTTGCGTGTTACCGTAACTATGTATTAGTGTGTACATAAGTAGGTCCGCCTCCTACGGAACTCCTTGTAATATATCAACGATTGGCTGATTCGTCGGTATTTATTCACTCGACACTTTGCTCGCAGGCGATTCTCTTCTATACCCCGCGCTGGCTCTGGAAGGGCTGGGAGGGTGGCAAGATTCATGCCCTTATGATGGATCTCGACATCGGGCTCTGCTCCGAGGTGGAGAAAAAGCAAAAGAAGAAAATGCTGCTCGACTACCTCTGGGAGAACCTTCGCTTTCATAATTGGTGGGCTTACAGGTACTACCTATGCGAGGTCCTCGCGCTTCTAAATGTGATCGGTGAGTAGCCCACACTTCTTTTTTTCGGACCGCGCCGAAGTCCTCCATCAATGTTTGAGCTTCTCGATCAACGTACATCCTCATCGCGATGTCGTAATATCGGCCAAATCGGAATTCGCAGACCCGTTAGGCGAACGTCATCGCGTATCTTCCGTTTACGATCGATACACATAAACCAGTTATGCGCTTGAGAATGATATTTAAAGCGTTTTCCCTTTCGGTGCTGAAGATACATACGTTTTTATAGCTGAGATTAAGAAGTAGAATTTAAAAAAAACAATTGACAGCTTTTCGCTATTACTTTATGTTGAACATTATATTAAAAGAAAATAAAATAAATAATATTTGTGCCTCCAAGAATAAATCCAATACAAGTAAAATACTTATGTGAGCTTTCGTGGTTGTTGATGCGTAAATTATGTACTCTAATGAAATATACTAAGAAACAAAGTTAAAATAATACAAAAACAATAATTATATTAGGACTTTTGAATTTTAAACAATAACAAAAAGATAGATATAATAGGCTAATGAGAGTCAGCAATGATAAACGGCGCAATTATTTAGTGAACAATCAATACTCAGATTGGATTGATGTCTTCTTTATTTTGAATGTTTCGATTCTCTTTGGAGAATCCTCCTCAGCAAGAAAGATACAAGTTAGCTCACATATTCATGATGCCTAAGTCACTCGCAAATTGACAAAGATGCAGCGTTGTTAATCATCACGGAATATGAAGCATTGCACTGAAGCTTTGTTGAAATTATTAAAACTTAAAAAGTAGAATTGTTAAAGTCAAATATAAATCTCACATTTTTTAAAACACACGTCCGTGTAAGACGTGTCATTCAGACAAGTGACATATCGTCGTACAAGTCCCGTTGAAATATTTAAACATATATAACGGCTTGTACGAATTTTGAGATTTAAATACATAGAAATCAAGATTGATAACATGAATATTCCTTGATGCTTAGAAAGTTTGTGTAATATAGTTTGAATATTAATAGCTGAGAACAATTTAACAAATATTTAGTTTGTTATCGCCGTACAAACTGTTTGTACTTAACTTCCGCGCTGAAGAGGATTCAAATCTAGAGTTGGAACGTTTGCATTTACCTTAACTTCGTTTAATAAGTAAGTACATCCCAATTAGTTACGAATTGTATCTTATTATATTATGAATACATAATTTATGCATCAACAACTGCAAAGATTTACATAGGTATTTTACTTGTAAAATATATATTCTATACATTTCTATCTGGTTCCATCTTTCGTCAAGAAGAAGTAGATAAAGATATCGCGATAACAAATAAAATACTTGCCGAATTGTTTCTTAATTATTGTCATTTAAACTATATAAACTGTTAAAGCATTAAAAAAATATTCAGATTTACGTCAATGATTTCTTTGTACTTAAATCTCGAATACGCGCAAGTAGTTATGTGCATCTGAATATTTAAATACAATATAAAAATTAAATTTCTAAGGACGCAAAGTATTTCAACACTGAAAAAAAAAGTAAATTTTAATAAATATTTGTTTAAATAATTCTAAGCAAATATTTACTAATGTATGTTTACTAAATCCATTTATTTAATACAAAAACTATTAATTTGATTTAGTTATCGTTTTTTTTGACTAAATAATTATTATACTATAAGTAAATGTTTACTTAAAATCGTTCGAAAAAATATGTATTAAGATTTATTAATTTTTTTTTAGTATATTAGTGTTACAAATGTTCAAGACGCGTTGCAATAATGTAATCGTTTTCACTGAAAGGTTATGTCAAAAACGATGGAATTCAACAAGCTATCTCTAGACTAACTCGCGTCAATTTTATAAACGTATATGCGTGTAAGAAAAAGGAAGGCTGTATAATGAGCGGGGAATGAATGAATGATTCATGATAAAAGTTGGCAGTGATACAGCTGGCCAACCGCTTACAAACTCCCCAATTTTACTTTCAGATAGCTCATCAATTTTATCTTTTATGTCTATTGCATTAAATTATGGTGTGATATGACTATCATAAACGTATGCGGAAATATAATCTTTCACACGTAGATACATGAATCAATCAACTACGAAAGCTATAAAAATAATCGTATAATTGTTTGTTGATTAAACACGAAGTTATTGTTCAATATTTCATTCAGATACAAAATTGTTCTAAAATATTACAAATATTACAAATATTATTCTCATGGCTAAGATTGGTACAAATTTATTTGTTATAAGATGTAATATATATTTAATAATGTTAAAATAATTTTTTATAATTAAAAAAAATAATGTTGCAGAGATATTAAAAAAGCAATAGAGATTAATTGTGCTTTTAATTAATTATTATAGACAGAGTGTTTCGGAAATTGTGATACAAGGAGAAGATGATTCTATATAAAAAATAAGCTGAAAATGTAAAATAAATTTTTTTAAATGAAGCTTTGTTTTCGGATATTTTCAATAATTTATAAAGTAATAAAATTCATCGTGCGTGAATATCCTGTTTTATTGCATATTCTCGATTATCTGATACAATCAATACAAAATAATCAAAATAATCAAAAATAGTAGTAGACAGTAGTATTCAATTTAATTCAAAATCGTATAAAAAAATTTTATTCTACGATTTTGACTTACTTTTTCATGATAAAATCATCCTCTTCCTCGGTTGTATTACGATTTTCAAGACACCCTGTATATATCGTAAGTAGCTGAAATTGTTTTGAGAGAAAGACAAATAGAAATGGCGAAGAATTGTAAAGCAACGAGCACATTGTCGCAGGTCAGATGTTTCTGATGAACCGTTTCTTCGACGGCGCCTTCTTGACCTTTGGCATTGACGTACTTAGATTCCTCGAATCCGATCAAGAAGACCGAGTGGACCCAATGATTTATGTCTTTCCACGAATGACCAAATGCACCTTTTACAAGTACGGCGTCAGCGGAGAAGTCGAGAGACATGACGCCGTCTGTATACTGCCTCTGAATGTCGTGAACGAGAAGATCTATGTCTTTCTGTGGTTCTGGTTCCTTTTCCTCGGCGTGCTCAGTTTCTTTACGGTTTTATATAGGGTCAGTAATCCCAGAAAAAGTACTCTTTGTATTTTATAAATAATATCGATATAGAAATAATACAATTTTTCTACCTCAATCGATATTTCTTATTTAAATTTCCCAATTTAAGTGCAAATGTTTATAATAAAATAACATTCATTTATTTTGCAATTGTAAAATTGAAATCAATAATAATCAATATAATAAGATAACTCTTTTTAAGCAATAAATTCTTTACAGTTTCTAAAATGTTTAACATCAATATAATTAAACCGCTTGTCAATTTAATTTGAGATATTATCCTAGTTCCAGTTTAAAATTACGTTTCAAGATCAAAAATTAAATTGGCAGTTTACAAAACATGTTACTAGATATGTATATATAAATTCAAACTGAAATATTATTAAACATTTTAGTTGTCTTATTCACATATTATTTAATGTCATTTATTCTTATTTACTTATTTTTTTCTCGCAACATAATTTGCTATTTTCTCTGCAGATCCTAATAATATTTTCGCCGCGCACGAGGGTCTACCTGTTGCGAATGAGGTTTCGTTTGGTACGAAGGGATGCTGTAGAGACCATAGTGCGTCGCAGTAAGGTCGGTGATTGGTTTCTTCTCTACATGCTGGGCGAGAATTTGGACACCGTGATATACAGAGACGTGATGCACGAATTGGCGAACAAGCTCGCCTCGAGGCATCACCACGGAGTGAAGGGCGAGCTTCAAGAAGCCTGATCGAGGTGAGCGTCTTCTCTTATTCTCGTTCATGTTCGCGTAGGTGTCCGTTGAATAACTTTGCTCTTTATGACACTGGCATTCAGAAACGTATTGAATTCTTAAGGGATCGTTGGCGTACATCCGCCGATCGCCTACGTGATATACTTGTACGTGCTGAATAGCATTTGTATATTATCTGAATCGCGATATTACAGTGTGATCAATGTTATATTCGTAAAAATGTTTATGCTTCATATAGAAAATACAAGTACAAATGCACGTTTTTATCAGTATTTTATAAAGATACATTGATTTTTTAAAAATTTTATAAAAATACATGATTTTTTAAAGAATTAGGAAATAAAGTGTACCTTTCACTGAGAGAAAGGTAGAATTTGCTATCACTGCATCGTAAAATATAGTTATTTCCGTTTTTACAGTTATTGTTATTGAAAATGTTAGTCATAATATTTATATTTATATAGGAATATGCACAAAAAAATACATAT
>Ga0157364_1002497_pt1 | contig 17167 bp, 8 predicted proteins | sample AttsexASBM2_FD_111476 | JGI IMG/M metagenome (GOLD analysis project Ga0157364, IMG submission 111476) | Fungus gardens microbial communities from leaf cutter ant in Ribeirão Preto, State of São Paulo, Brazil - Atta sexdens ASBM2 | ecosystem: Host-associated > Fungi > Mycelium > Unclassified ... | reverse complement strand
CTCGCGCGCACACACACACACACACACACACACACACACACACACACACACACACACACACACACACACACACACACACACACACACAGGGTGTCTCATAATAATCGCCAAATATTTCAGGTAGAGCAAACTAAACTGAGTCGAAAAGTCCTCTATTTTACAATTTTCGCAATAGTTAACAAGATATTAATTACTAAAAATTGCCGAATATTGGTTTTCAATAATTTTTTACTCAAATACTATCAGCTTTATAGAAAAACAATAAGAGACAAAAATTATTTATTTTTTTCAAGAGAAGGTTCACAACTGTCCGATTTGATTCTCCATGAAATATGTTGTTAAACACAAAAATTTAAGAGACACACATTTTTTTATATGTGCGCTAACTCATGTTTAAGGAATGTTAAGTAAAACACCCCTTTAAACAAATTTTTCAGCATTTTTCTTTCAAAGTGAATATCGTCGGAAATATAAAAGATAGAAAAAAATTTTTTAAACAAAGAGTTATAAGATTTCAAGAGTAAAGTTATAGATAAAAAAAATTTTGTTTATTTTTTTGTTTTACAAAATATCTTCATCATAATTTTCTTAAATTTTCAAATTTTTTTTTTTACCAAATTAAAGAATATTTTTTTATAAATTCAACCATGTGTAATAAAGTTATATTACAATATATCATTTTCGAGAATTAATTATTAATGCTATATACATAAACGCTATACACATAAATGCGTAAATAATTGTCGTTGAAACAGTAAAATATATGAAAACTTGAAAAGATGTCTTAAATAAAATTTGTATAGTTTTCTATATGCTTTATTATATACGTATAAATTTTATATACAATATATATATATATATATATGTGTGTGTATGTATATATATATATATATATATATATATATATATATATATATATATATATATATATATATATATATATATATATATATATCTACCTGCGTCTACATACCTACCTGCCTGCCTACCTACCTGCGAATGCCGAACTGTTGACCAACCGCTCACTGAGCGGGTAGACGCCATCTATAGCCTGACGTCGTTTCACCCGGCGAGCAATCGCAATCGCGTCAGTTGGTGCTCAGCTGCCGTGCTGCGTGCAATGTACGTACAGGTTTCTCTCGATCGATGTCGAAGGAAGGCAGTCGCGACGCGTCCCTTTAATATCAAAAATTATACGTTACTCGCATAGCCAAGCATCAAACGGAATTCTTCGATCTGCGTGGACGTCGCTAATCCTCGCGTATCCTCTTCGATCATCCTGAGAAACGCATCTCTGATGTACAAATAATAACAGGTAGGCGTAAATCAAGAATCACCGTCGATGAGAGACAATTCTTTTAGCTGCGAGTCCATCGTTGCATCTCCCCTTGAATTATAACGCTTGATGATGAAATTACTCCGAGTTGAGTGAATTCCTGTGCGCATCTGTTTATAATTTTCGTCGCTTCTTTAAGATGCACACTAAAAAGAATCGAGTAATAGTTACCAAGTGTTGAGAGAAATAATTTCAATCAAATGTTCGGTTATATAATACAATAAAAAATAATTATATTTTTTTAAATATTTAGTAAATATTATGAAACATAATATACCAACTATTTGATAATAATTAGTAGATATTTAAGGAAGTAAAATTATTTTTGGTTATATTATATAAGCGAACAGTTGATTGAAATTATTTCACTTAATATTTGATAGTTATTATCTTTTTTTACATTTTTTTAGTGCATTAGAAATTAATGTTGTAAGAAAGTTTATTAGGATACGCACGCGATGCTGAAAATAAAATTAAATGGCAAATCGAACGTTGAAAATTATTGAATAAAGAAATTGATTGAAATATGAATAAATAATTTTTTTTATTATTTCCTAATTATTGTTAATAGAGCATTCCTTCGTGCCGTGATTTTGTTAAACATCATGTTACGTGCGATTACGGTAACGTTTCGTGGTCAGAATGAATGTTATGTCCGTTCTACATTTTTAGATAAAATCTCGGCATATCGATCTGTGACTTGGCAGACAAACTTATGCACGCCGGGATTGCAGCTGCGCCGCACCGGCAATTTAAGTTACCTAACTTTGATTAGGCTCTATTCTCCTCACGTCCCTTTCTAGATTGCGATGTGTAGAAAACGAAGAAGATTGAAAATTGAATAAGAGTTTATCGTATCGAAATACCCGAAACAATTCTCGATATTGAAAATATTTACTCAGCTGAATGATAGCGATAGTGATAAGTGTTTAAATTAAGAGAGTCGGAAACATCGGATTATAAGGAGGTTACAGATCATAACAATGATTTACGAGATTAATTTAATATACACATTCGTTACCGTGATGCGTTAAACATTTAAAATATAGAATATAATTAAAGCAAATAAATTAAATTATTATGTAATAATTAAAATTAGGCGGATTTGATAGCGCAGTAATTAAATTCATCTGCGTTTAAGAGACAAACTTATAGAAACTGGAAAATGGTATCCAATTCGAAGATCGATTCAAAGTAAAAGGTTTTTTTCACTTGAGGAATTCACGAATAAAAAGTTCATCGGTGGAGGTCACGATATTCTATATATAATATCTTAACATTAATGGCCGTTGGCCATGGCTTATATCCGCTGACACAGAAATACCTCGCTATGTTTTAGAATTTACAATTTCAAAGGAAGTAAATAATTCTTTTCTTTTGTACGAATCGATAAAAAAGTAAAAACTTTTGAATATTGCTTATTTATCATATACATTTATCATGCAAAACAAATTGAGATGAGTTTAAAGAGAGAAGTTCATCGATCAGAAAATTATTCGTAAAAATGTGTCAGCGGTTTTAATTAGACAATTAGTACAGTTTCTGGGTCGTGGCTTATGATATCTGTTTTCCAAAATGAATCTTTCATGCGTTAATTTTGAAATTCAGACATCTTGCTAATTAAATTAAAAATTCTATTACAATGTAGCTCACTCGAAATTTAGTAAAGAGTTAAAAAAAATATGTTATTTTTAAATGTTCTTGTTGTTTTACGGCGTTCACAAGGCACCTGTCAATGTTGAAACAAATGGCGTTTTTTTAAGCTCTAGTATTTACCATGGCGTAGTGTATGATGATGAGACAACCCAGTATAGAATAAAAATAAGGTCGACCCTCTTTCAATTTACCAAGCAATTACGCGGTTTGCTCGCGCATGATATCGGCCCTGAAATTATCAATTCCATCTCGCAGCCTCGTATCTCCTTCATTACGCAATAGTCATTACATCCAATATAACAATTTTTACGAGGTAATTCGTAATAAGAATGCCATCGATCGATAATATTCGAGTTTTATGGTATGACGACAAATATGCTTACGGCAATTGATACGATGTATACGTCATATGACACGAACATCGTTCGAGAGGATTATGTAAGCCCGTTAAAATCCGCGTGCACCGTAGGGTCGATATTTAATCGTATCTTTATTGTCGCTTTCCTGTTGAAGATGATGTCCAGATGAACTTCGCGGAATTTAACTCTTCGCAGGCATCTTTCTGATGTTAGGTTACAGATATATTTTCTTTTCTTTTCAAAGTGTTTAAAAGTGTATAAGCCATCGAATGAAAACAATTACAGAGATGCTCAAAACAAATAAGTTTATTTTATCACATTTATAAAAATATATATTACTAAGAATATTTATTTGTCAATGAACTTTTAATTAAGATAAAATCAATTAAGATAACTAAATGAAGTAGATAATTAAATTTTGTTTTTGAAGCTTTTGTTTTTGTAGTAGAATAAAAATACTTTTAAATTTACTTTTAATTAATATGAAAATATGTCAAAATATATTTATTAATTAATTTTTTTCAAAATTATATAAATACATCTTGCCTGATGTTTAGTTAGTTTCATCAAGATCAAGAAATTCAAGAAATCTTGTCTTGGTTTTGTCTTGAATCAAGATAAGATCAAAATAAGAAATTGGAAATTGATTTCAAGACAAGACAAGAAATTGTTATCAAGACCAAGATTTCTTGATAATAAGATGAGAAATTTCTTGAAATTTCTTGAATTTTCGATTAATTGTTTTTATTTTTAATATTTATTATTTTAATATTTTATTATTTTATTTCTAATTTGAAAAGTTTTGAATAAGTTAGGTTTCAACATTTTCAATTGTATTTATTGATACTTATAACAAGTTATATAATATAGAAATGTATATTACATTTTCGCTAAATAGCGAAATAACATATGAGCAGAATATAAATCGATATTGAAAAAGTGAAGTCCCTGATCTAATTAAATTATATTCACTGATCCTTGTTGTACCCAATATTAACTTTTACATTTATGTAAAGAAATATATATACAAAATTAATATTGCGAGATTACTTGCAAAAGTATATTATGTATAAACATTTGCGTACTTCTACTAATAATATCAATTAAATCAGAAATAATTAAAATATGTAATAATTATAATAAGAATTATATTTAAAAATCTTAGGGATCTAATAATCTGAAATAGTTACATTTGGTAGTAACCTCATGATATTAAAATGATTTGAAAAATGATTTGAAAAATAGTTTTAATCTTTATTAATAGATTTGTGCATAATAGACACACTTTGTGCATTGTAGGCACACTTTTAAACCATGAATTTAAACATAGTAAACTACAAGACGACTCGACATTCAATTTGTACCTATATTTTCTTATTATCCTTTAGAAAGAGCCACAAGGGCCCTGCTTAAAAAAAATCAAGAAATTTCAAAAAATTCAAGATTCTTGAATTCAAGATAAGAAAAACGAAATTTCTTCTCTTAAAAATCAAGACAAGAAATGCTCTTTAAAACAAGAAATCTTGTCTTGATGAAATACTACTAATTTTTTATTAAAAAAATGGATTGAAAGGAAATGATCTTAGTAAAATAAAAATGTATATTCTTTGGCTATTAATATCAAAATATATTTAATTAATTTTTTTTCAAAATTATGTAAATATACATCTTGTCTGATTTTTTGTTAAACTACGAAAAATGGATTTATTGAAAGGAAACGATAGAATGATGAAAAAAGAGTCTAGTAGCATTAATCGGAATTTCAATACATGAAAAGGATAAACCAAATTTTATAATTAAATCTATTATATATAATAGATTTCTGATAGATTTAATTCTAGTATCGAGAGATAATCAATGTTCAATCATAATATGGAATTTTGACTGATTTGATAATCTACTAATTCGGTTATTTTCAACTAGAATTTTTTTTCTGTGTAACTCCGTTATATTTTTTTTTCTCGCTACTTTGATGAATTATAGTTAATTGCTTATAATAACCAAGTCTCTAAATGCGTTAGCGAGTAAGATTAGAGAACCAGTTTTTTGGGTTGAGTACCGTAACCTTGTCATGAAATTTATCTCTAGAGCTAGCGATGCTACCAGATGAAACACGAGAGATAGAGCATTTCTGTCGCTTTGATTTTACACAGTTGTATCTGTAGTGCTTCCGCTCTTGCACAAGTCTTAAATAAACATTTGTTTTGTTCTTTTATGAAAAAATTTTAGTAAATGCAAATATAATGATTACAACAGCAGATTATCTGTGATAAAATGGCAATGAGATCTATCTGTTGCATATTAAATATACCGAACCACTTATTATCTCTTAAAAAATGTACATTACATCGTAAAATACTGTTTAATTAGCACTTCATAGCGTCGTTAATGCTCTTCTCATGTCTTCCATGTGACTATAATATTTTCGCCATATGTTTGCATTTTCGCTAGATGTTTGCCATTTCAAAATGTAGTCGTCAAACATTGATGACGTTATCAATGACTATGATCGATTTTCGATTTTCGTAAAATTGGCGTAAAAATAAATAAATATACACGTAACAAAAATATAATCCCTATATTTGCGATTTGTGGGAGTTGTAAATTCTACGCGAGAAAAATAATAATAATGACGCGATGCGACCAGTGCAATATACGTTAACGAGAAAATTAGGGACTGCGAGAGAGACGATTAACAACTGCCACTTTGGACAAGTCGCGCGAGTCAGACACTTTTCGAAATTATCACTGAGAGAGATAATCGGCAAAACCACAAGGAAGTGCGCCGAGTCCTGCTGGCGAATCAGTGGCAACTTAATGACGCGCGGTCTCGATCACTGTAATGCTACAGGCACGTATGAGCGACTACATGAATTTATCTAATTAGGTGCCAATCGCCGTCGTCGTACTTAATTCTCATTGTCAGTCTACCGATTAGTCGTAGGATCGAGTCATTAAGTGCCGTTATAGCTCATGGTCATAAACGACGCAACTTTTTATATCTGCCTTACATCTATGGCTATCTATCATAATAAAATAGATAAAGAAATTTAAAGCCGAATGTCAAAGTTGATTTACATAGATCAACTTCCTCTTTACTATATCTTTTTACGTAAAGCAAACTTAGGATTTTTATTTATACGCCATAATCAATAGCTACGAATTTTAGCGACAACTTGTTAGATAAACTTATTCAATTGGAAGGCGAATTCAATTGGAAGAATTAGCATTAGTGCACATTAAAGCCGTTGCATACTGATTTAATTTGAGTTATATTTAATTTGACTTACAAAAGTGAAATGCAAATATTTCGAATTATAAAATACATACTTTATAAAATACATATTTTATCTAATAATATAATAAAATGTATTGAGTATTTCAAGATTTAATCGATTTCTATGTTTATATATAAACATATCTTTACGTTATTTTGTATATAACGGCTTTAATGTGCACCAGTGCGCACTGAGTTCGCTCAATCGAATTCACTATTAGGTTCTCTGATTTGATGAGAAAAAATTTTGAAAAAAGTCATTAATTTTACTCACATTGGCATTTTTCTCCTACATCTACGTATTTATTCTTTAATTTATTAGTTTTACTTCATGTCAAATATCTCAAATTTAACGAAACACGTTTCGTGTTGTTTAATTGCACTATTAGCATTAGAGGTCTGTTGTAACCACTAGTAATTGCGAAACCACAAATAGCAAAACAGTGATAAAACAGGCAATAAACGGTAAACTTTAAATTGTTTCGAGAAATTGTCATTCTAAAGGAAGTAATATATTCAGAAATACAGTCACAAAGATTTTGCAATTTCTTGGAGAGTGATAACTTTAATGCCCTCTTGACGCAATCGCGCCTAAATTTGTTCTTACAACCAGAACTTTTCGATTATGTAGACGAATCGTGGATGGACGTCTCGCAACGCTCCGTTACGCGGAACGCATACGGAAGTACGCTCGCGGAATAATCTGCCGCATTCCGGAAGTTCCATCCAGACGATTCGCGGATTACGTCACAGTTTGCGCGCGAACGTAGTAATTAATCGTGAAAGCGAACAATTGGCGCGTGGCATTAAGTGGACGACGCTGCATAAAATTTGCATAGAATTCGTTGCATCTTAAGAAAAAAAAAGAAGGAAAAAGAGAGAATCGTGTTTCGTAGAAACGAGTGAAACCATACTAGCGAAAAACCCGCGGAATTTTAGAATACGCGTTGCACTTTATGCACTTCCGCATATAAACAACGCGTAGTCGAGATGCGTCTATGTCATGAAATTCCGAAGCGAGAAAGCTAATAACGTGCGATTTGACTTTCGAAACTATTATTAGGAATAAGAAATCATACAAAAGCAAGATTTTATCAAGATCAGAATCAAAATAATTTTCAGCATAATAATATATAATATATTTAATTAAATTAAATTGAATTAAATTAAATTAAATTAATCTTTAGAATGGAATCTATTTCTAAAGACTGACATAATTGAGTCAGTTGAAAAAGAATTAAAGGCTTAGTTGTCAATTTTTAAGAATGAGATTTCACTCTTTAGAGTTAGATTCTATTTTAAAGATTTTAGAGAGAAGGGTTGCCATAGACCTGGAAAACTGGGAAAACTAGGAAAAGTTAGGGGAAAATGTAAAAAAGTGGAATTTTGAAATTTGTAATAATTTTTTAAATATTAAATCTGACGTTTATAGTCAAATATGTTCAAAACTCGTTTACACACTTTAAATGATTTTAATAAAATAATTAAAATTTATATTTTATTCAGTATTTTTATTTGATCCCTCTTTTTCTTCATAATTGCATTCTTTTTTCTAAAACTAATTTATTTTAGGCTGTGGTTTGAATTTGCACCCAAAATTGTATTATGCTATTAAGCTTTATTTTTTGCGTTGTTTTTAATAATATAGACTAGCTTTCCTACAATTCATGAAGCTAAATGTTAAAATTTATATATTTTATATTACTCATGAAAAATTTTCTACTTTCATCTAGAAAACCTGGAAAAATCAAGGAATTTTAAAATTCATTTTCTGTGACAACTCTGTGAATACATATGCACTAGAAAAAATTTCTGGTTGAAAATGGACGAAAAAAAAAAATTATATAGATAAAAAAATTATATAGAGATTCAATCAATTTCAATTAATTCAACCAGACATTTTTTTGCAGCGTACATTACATTCATAAGTAAAAGGAAATACAGCATATATGCTGTTATAATACATTTTTTTACAAACATTAATGTCGAGTTTTGCTTAAGATCAATAATGTCACTAATTAAATTCTCAATTAATTTCTCAATTAATTCTATAAAATGAATGTAACAATCTTTTATTACATTCGTGCGACATCTAGGAATTAATATTGCTACAAAATGCAATATTTCTCTTAATTAGTCATATAATGTAAGATGACTAACCGTTTCCTAAATTAGGAGAAACAGTTTCTGAAATTTTAATTCTTTGTCCCACTTTACATGTTCCAAATTTCTTAAATCAAGGAATTAACACACACAAGGAATTAACTGTTCTTTTTTAAAAATAATAAGTGTAAAATCTAATTTTTAATTAACATGTAAAGAAAATTTTATAATGATTTTTCTTTATTTAAAAATTTAAATATTTTTCATAAAATACAGTAACATTCAGTAAATAATTTTACAAAATAAAATGTGATCTCTTACTTTATTGATGTAATTTTTATTGTTATCTCATATGATGTTATACATTAAATATTAGTTCTTTACAAATATAATAATAATATTGTTTATGTGTTAACAATTATTAAAAAAATATTTATCTATTAAAATTTAATAACGACAGTTAATATTAAATTAAAAAAGAAAATATCTCTTTCCTTTTTTAAGGAGTTGATTCCCTTAATCTAATGAGTGGGAGGTACATACATTAATTTTACTTCTCTTTTCGTTTCTCAAATCAATGATTTCCATTCGAGAAGACGAAAAACCTCCGGTATGTGTTTTACAAATTTTTTAATCTCGCCAGCGGCTGCGACGGCTTGCGAGAGATCGTGCCTGAGCGGTATCGCGCAACGACGACGGCGGACCGTTACGCTGGCGAGACGAAACAAAATGCAGAGGTAACCGCGAAAAAGTCAGCCGCGTGCAAGCAGCCAGCTCTCCCCGGCTCTCGCCGAGCACCACGTCGTGTCGCTCGTAAAGTCAAGTTTACGGTAGACCGACACCACCAGTACGCGACTTTACGCAACGCACACGTTCGCGCTCGATCTCACGCATGCACGCGTGTGTATTCTCGCTACTTTTCTTCTCTCCGCGGCGATACGAAATCCAAAGGATGCAAAAATTCCGCTGTCGAAGGAAAAGGCCGCAAGGCTCAGCCTCCGCCAGAATATTGATGTGAAAGTCTCGTTAGACTGCTGTGTCAACTCGTAACAGTTTCGTTGCCGCGCCCGATTAACACGAAATCGGTCGAAATACAACTTTACCGTTGTTCTTACACGTGTGTATTCCTTCTTTATGCAAATGACTTGTGAATTTTAATTCTGCTCGTTATTGAGAAGCTTGATTTACTTATTGTAATGAAACAAAATACGCACGTAGCCATATATTTTTTTATTTATGTTTATTTAACAAAGAGAATGTTGATTTCGAATAATCTTGAAACTATAAATATGTATAGGGAATTAAATTTAATAAATATAAAAGTGTGTATATGTATGCTAAAAAGATTTTTATTATACAATAGAACGTAAATATATTATAATATTAAAGTTTTTCTACATTTTCAAGTAAAAAGTTTTAATTTTTTTAAAAGTTTTAATTTATGTAAAAAGTTTTAATTTTTATGTTATCATGCGGTTATGTAAAAATATATAAATACGTTATTGATAGAAAGGCTTTTTATTATCAAATTAAAATACAATTATATGTAAAAATATTAAAAGATATATCATGTATAGAAAGATTCTAATCAATCCAAATATATCTAATATAAATATAATAAAATGTTTTCACATATATTGTCAAGTTTCATTCAAGAAAATTTTTTTTTATTTCTATTATATGCATACATTTATTATAAACATTATAGACTATGTTAAAAAAGCAAATTAATTGCTTTTATCATTGGATGTTTCAAATTATCTTTTTTAGAACAGCGATTAATTGTCTGCAACATTCGTTGACAAAAAAAAATGAAATCATAAGTCATTAATGCGTCATCATTTCTTGATTTATTTCGAATGTTCATGAAATAAAACTGATATTTGAGATTGTCGTAAAAGCTTGAATTGGCTCGTTAATAATTAATTCTTCTTTGTCATAGCCAACTCTAATAATCGATAAATTTAGTAGCGACGATAATGAAATGCACATATAATTCAACTCGTTATTAATTCTTCGAAGATTATGCGAAATACGCTGACAATTCGCATGACAGGAAGGATTCATGGCTTTGCGCCAAAAAGATAATGACAAAAAGATAATACAGCCAGAATGTATATTTATCGCGTCAGAGTTAATTTCAGTAAGAAATACGAATGTATCAATACAGTGTTGGAAATGCCCCTTGGAAGACGAAACTCAGGTAGCTGGAAATGGCATGCAAGGAAATACGTAATCCGAGTGGCGCAACGGAACGTCGAATTATGGATTTTTCCGATCGCGCGATGTGCGAGCGGCTCGCATGACGTTGTGCCCTTCGGTTTATTCCGACCTGTGCCAATGTTGAGCGTAACGAGTCTTCTGCCCGCGCGTGCTTATTTTATGGAATATATGATTACCCAGTTATAGACTATTATTTCGAAACGATCCGTAGAGTTAGGGACTTCGCGTCTTCGCGGATTCTTAGATGCAGAATATTTCTCTTCGTAAAAGGCGAATACCGTAAGCCGGATATCATATTTTTCATGTTGCAGAATATAGTATATACGATGATCATATGTCCTTTATTTCAGATAGTTATCTTTTAGATTTATTTATTTTTTTTTTTCAAAATTCAATTTTCCTTTCTATTATGACATTTCAATATTTAATGTCACGTCTGCCTAGTTGAATCTCCCACTTATCAAATCTTAATGAATAAATTATATAATAATGCGTTATTTATATGCTTTTATATTCACATAGTTTCAATTTTTGCGCTGCAAAAAATCTCTTAAGGACCCTCTTGGAGCAAAACAGTCATATTCATCTTTAACCTCTATCTGGGTTGTTGCACCTTTCAGTAAACTTCAGCTCACTATCTAATTCTCTTATGCTCTTACTCTTTTACTCTTTTATTTATCCAATAGGTAAATTATCACATAGTTTATCTGAAAATGGAATAACCAGCCCTAAGTCGTTTAAAATTGTAAAATTACGCCATCTAACTATGCAAATAATCGACAAATTTAATTTCATCCAAAGGCAATATTAGTTCAAACAAAACAAAGTCACAATAATGTTAAAATGAATTGATTAAAAAGTGATAATCAAATTTGCAGGTATTTTAACGTTATGATAACTTGTGTTTTTATCTGAGAGTTATTTCAAATATACTGCACAAGAAAATTTTAGAAATTAATTCCCATACTTTTGATAATCATAACATTCATAAACTAGTTTGGATATATTAAAGAATAAAGTCTTAAAATTTTCAGATTCATTTGTTATTTTCGTTAAGAAAATATGGTCGTAGGAATGCATCTCAAATTTTAATTATATTATTTTTGATGTTTATATTTTTGATCACAGATTTTTGGATTATGACAGTTTGCTTATTTAGGAGCATACTAGGATGGGATTTTTTTTATGGCAAGATAACTGAATACTAATGGATTTTTGTCGTTTTCCTATCAGGTGCGAAAACGAAGAGGAAATGTAAATAGCCTATCCTGCAGGTGCAGGCGACAACCGGAAAAGTATTAAGCAATTTTAGTCACGAGTTTAGCACCTACAATCCTTTTTAAATGTTTGTGTCGTGTCTTATGTATCCGTTGTTTTTTGCTGCACTTCCGTTTAATACTCTTGCAGAGAGAAAAAGATATATAGATAAATAGATAGATAGATAGATAGATAGATAGATAGATAGAGAGAGAGAGAGAGAGAGAGAGAGAGAGAGAGAGAGACGCTTGTTTTACTATGTAGTCAGTCATTTGAAACGAATAGACAAGATCTAATTGCTTCCCTGTTCTCCTTGACGCATTTATTTATTTTCTGACTCTTATGGAATTTGATCGATTTCTTGCAACAATTGTTTTTCTACGATTGGTGCGTAATCCGTAAATTTCATACTTCATATACTTGTTTGATGCGCTTTCTTTTGATTTTTATCTTACATACACGAAAAAACGATTGTATGTGTGTGTTAAAGTATCTAAAAATTTTAGCTAAATAATTGAACTATCAAAATTAAATAGTTAAATTATCAAAATAATTAGATGTAAGACGCTTAAATTGGTTGCTAAAATGTTAAAACTTTTTGCAGCTTTGTGTTCATCATTCTTGAGTTTCTGTTACATAACTATTTTTAATAATCCAACAAAATTATTTTTAGATCTGTATAACAATCTGTAAAACAAATTCTAATATGTTAGATATTTTATTAAATATCAAATATCTTATTAAAAATCAAAAATTAGCATTCAAAATGACATTTTCAACTTTGATATAAGATGTTTCATATCGACAATGGTCATTTTCACAACATTTTTCTACGGATAAATTCGCTTAAGTAGCCAATAAAGTGGTTTTCTGTTTTGCGCTGAAAATCTTTTGATCCTTTGAATCTTTTGTATTATTTAATAAGATGTAACTAACACTCCAAAGTTTTTTTTAATATACGTTACTGTCTTGATAATAAGCTGACGTTATTTGTCATTTTGGCGTCCAAATGATGACAAATGACTATTTGTTATCTGGATCGCATCTTTCCATGAATAAATTCTCCCAAGTAGTGAATAGAGTGGTCTTCAGTTTATTATCCGATGAAAATCTTTTGGTGCAGTCTTTTTAATATTCAATAAGGTGTAACTTACACTTCAGAGTTTGTTTGAAAAATCTTTGCAAAGTTTCTTTTAGTATTTAATAAAATATAACACTTCAGGGTTTTTTTAAGTGTACGTTGCTGCCACTCAGCTGGTAGCAAATTGATGTTATTTGTTATATAGAGTGTTATTTGAGTGCTTTCCATTTAGTGACACAAGTCAACACAAATATCATTCTATCTTTCTTGTCGTTCAGAAAATAGTAAAGATAAAACGATACTTGTGTTGACTTGAGTTACAAATCATCCATTCCGTTGTCAAAATGATGTTTTTAATGATACATCATTTAGCGTTAAAGTGCTGACAAATAACATCGGCTTATTGCTTATATCTGAGTAATGATTTGATAAACACACAAAACTTGTGGCTTTTTTTTATTATCTTATTTACCGATCATCTCTCATAATACAAAACACGTAGCATAACTTTTATATTAATTGATATTACGTGTAAAACGATTTACGTGACTATAAACAGCTTTATAACTTTAAAACTTAACTTACTTATTCGAACACATTCTGCGCGTTCTCCAAGTCTATTCTTGGGATAATACTCCTGTATGATTACCTTTCCTGACTTTCCTCAAGAAGATCATCGTAGAAGAAGCGATCGCTTGATTATCATTGCGGCCAGTATTGCAAATTTGGTCGATCTGTCGCTTAACGACTCTCGCGAGTGACGTGCGAATAGCCTTCCTTTGAGTATAGACGGCCACAATTATTAGCGCCAATAAAACGCGTCGCATACGTTGCATGCAGCAACGGGCGTCGCGACGGGTTTGCAGCAGACAGTAAGCCAACAGCAGCAACAGCAGCAGCAGCGGCAATAGTCCCTGTATACATAATCGCTTCCGAAGCCTCCACTTGCGCGCACAGAGTTGGATTGACACACAATCGCGCGCCGCAATAAACCGCATCGCAAGCAAACGTTTCACTCGCGTGACACACTTGACATTCACCGTCTCTTTCCGTTCCATCGCGCCCAGTCGCCGATACACCAACCACACCCGGTTCTCTCTTTCTCCCGACGTATGTATGTAGGTATACGTGTGTACGCGTGTACGCGTGTGCGTACGTACCTGCTTTATCTTTCCTCGGAGGTTCAAGGATAGGAAGTTAAGCCGCAACCGAAGGTATCGGCGGCGGGGTTTCGTGACGAGAAGACGCCTGCGTTTTTCGCGCAATCTTCGACTGCGTTTATCCAGCTAGCTGCGCTACGAATGCTTCATTCATATAATCATCGAAACGATCGCCGTGATCGACGTCGTTCTATACGTGAGCGTATAATTTCGCGCGGAATGTCAAGGCGTAGAAAAAAATGAGCGATCAGCATAAAGGCGGAGGTCTTTAATGAGCTTCGAAATTATACACGGCAACAAGATGGCGGCAATTGGAGATATTCATAAATTTAAAAAAAGCAGTCTTGAGTGTTTAGCGTTGTTCATTTCACGTTGTCACCTTCGAATCTTTACGATCGATCGGCACGACGGGAGCAATGATCGGCAAATATTTTGCGTAGATACGATGATAACTAAGTACGACAACGACGATGACGATGACGATGTTGATGTTAAATTTTAATGCTTCTTGAACGAGTTTCTCTGCGAGCTTCCCTTGCGATCGTCGTCTCGATCTTCCACTCGTGGTTAGACGATGGATGATAATCGCCAAACGCGTTGAAATACACCATGACTGTAACCGGGACATCATAGAAAGTGGTTGTAATTTTTTTTGCGGTCTCTGCAGCAATATAGTTCTTCGCGTCGGTATTGATCGTGTGATCTACTGAATCCAGGTCGTTGAAAATGATAACGTGTTATAGACTTCGTGTCTTTTTAAATTCTTGAATCAATGAATTGTCTTTACATCGTTACCGCGCAAATAAACAGAATTGTCGTACAGAATATCTTTGATTGTGAGTTTAATTTTATCTGCAAATTCTTTTGACTAATTTGGAAGATATATTTTTCTGTCCATGAATATCACAAAGAACTATTGATATTCTTTGTGCAATTGAGAAGATAAGAAGTGTTTAGAAACGAGTAAAATTCTTGAATTTTTTGAAATGTGAAAAGAGCAATATATTTGATTTATAAAAATTCAAAACACATCGTTTACATGTAAGTGTGATATTTTTAAAAGAAGATTTCCAGAACATGTTGCAGTTTTGACTCTGTTTTTTTTATTTTATTGTCTGATATCAAATTATACAACTCAGACATATTACTTTGTATAATAACAACGACAAATCTTATAAAAAGAAACTCGAGATTAGTAAAATTTTTTAAATAAAGTCCAATGGTAAAAGTTGGTATTTTCCGGAAAAAAAAAACTGGCATAAACTGATCTTCTCTATTAAAAGCAATAAAATAAGTAAAAAGTTATTGTATTGATATTCTAATTCTGTATTCTATTATCATTATTCTAATTTAATTTTAATTAATAGAATGTTTTTCAATATAAATTTCATTCAAAATAAAATCCGCAACAGACTAGAAATTAACATAACAAATAAATTAGTTTGTCACAAGATATTGAATGATAACGAATCAGATATGTTAGTAAAAATTTTTAATTCTACACTGAGAAACCCATTTAATTGAATCAATTAATTTCTTGTTTAGATATAGGTAAACAAATTTTTAGTTGTAATAAAATAATTTAATTTGAAACTAAACATTTGATTATTGTAAACGACTTTATCAGATGTCAATGTTTATCAGAAACAAGTGAATGTTACAAAAACCAAATGCTTTGCTTCAACTAAATTATTTTATTGCAATATCAATTAATTTCTTGTTTAGATATAGGCAAACAAATCCTTAGTTGATTCAACTAAATAGATTTCTCTCTAGGTGTATTATTTTTCTTATTAAACAAAAAATTAATATACAATTCAGTAACATTTATATTTCCAATTTTTTTATTTTAAAAATGTATAGTATTTCACATATTAATTTGAATTTTAAAAAATTGTAAAATTTTGTTTTTTTCTGTAAACTACAATAATTAGTACTTCTTAATAAAGCAAAAATCTTTCGATGTTATAAATATATTTTAATATTACATATTAACCATTTTTATAATTTTTATCTCCCGCTGAATTTTTCTAGCCTTCCCTGAATTAAAAAGACATTTCTATTCATATATTACTTCATTCCAAATGGTCTTTGAAATTGCTGAAATTATCCCAACTTGTTTCGCTACATTCTGTAAATGTGAATTCTAGTAATTTTGCGTTAAATAAAGTGATTTCGTATGTTTCCATTTGAATTTCATCATTCATTACAACTATGTAAAATAACCGACGGCAAAATGCGATAAACGAGAAACGCGCGATTTTTAACCGTGATGCGTGCCAATCAATTTACGCTGTACGTAACATACTTACGTAACACATAGTAAACTTAATTATAAGGTAATTATGCTAATGCACTGGAAGCGTAGCACATCGTTCTTCTCGTATAAGTGCGACTCTATTGTAAGCGCAAATTTCATTCACATTACCGCATCGGGAGCATTTCCTATGGAAACCTTTGTTGGTATTGCTATTCCAAGAACATCAGCTTTCTTTCTACCACATGTTTTTACGACATTGATTATGAAACATTCCCGGAATATTTGGAACAGTATCTTTTCTGCGCGCTAAATTGCACCGATAAATAAAATTCAATTGATTGCGTGCAGACATTGCTCGTTCGGTACATTAAATGTAAATTTTGCGATAAGATTACGGAAAGTATAATAAACGAAGGAAAATTACGATAGACACGAGATACACGAGATACACAGGT
>Ga0157364_1002496_pt1 | contig 17168 bp, 5 predicted proteins | sample AttsexASBM2_FD_111476 | JGI IMG/M metagenome (GOLD analysis project Ga0157364, IMG submission 111476) | Fungus gardens microbial communities from leaf cutter ant in Ribeirão Preto, State of São Paulo, Brazil - Atta sexdens ASBM2 | ecosystem: Host-associated > Fungi > Mycelium > Unclassified ... | reverse complement strand
ATCCGATTAGTATTTCATTAATAATTAATTAATTAATAAATACGTAAATAAAGGCCGGTTGTTCTATCTTCAGATAAATTATGTGGTAATTTATCTATTGGATAAACAATAAGGACTAAAAGAGTAAGAGTATAAAAGAATAAGAGAATAAGACAGACAGTGAGATGAATTGAAATTTACAAAACAGCTCAGCGTAAGTCATTTAGGATTGATTATTTCATCTTTTGGTAAATTTTAGATAATTCTGTTGGGTAAGTAGCAAGATTACCCCAAAAAAAAAAAATCACATGCGTGAATTATCAGATTTACCTCATAGACAAAATTTATCAAAAGGAACAATCGGCCCTTAATCCTTAATTTCAATTTATTAACTGAGAATTGACTCGATATAAAATATTCAGACTGTAATCTACGCTAACTGTTTTTCAAATGTGCCGCTTTCTGCATCATCTGTTTCATAGCATGAACCCGAGTATAATAGTTCACGCAAATAACACTCGGGTAATGCTCGCTGACCTCTTGTACACATCATACGATCATTCTTTAGTATGATTCACATATATTGCGTCACGTTTACATATATAAGTGGCGCTTGTATTTGTTAATAACTAATAATAGAAAAAAGTGTTGATCAGAACTGCTCATAATAAAAAGAATAACGTTACGTTCTTTAAAATATTTTTATGATTTTGCTTTTTATGAGATCAGTCGCTTTTGTTTTTCTGTCCTCCTTCGACCAACATGTTTTTTTCTCTATAACACTTATTCGAAAATATTTCTACCGTTAATTTTTCCCCACTCGAATTTTTAAACGAAAATACCGAAAGAAATATCACGTAACGTATCTTCATCTTCACGCACGCACCTTACCACATCTCACGCAACCACGTGGACACGAGTTGCGTATACGTAATCACTGTGCCGGCGATGCGATCTCGTATTGGTCGATCGCGACTCGTACGACCGCATGTTCGCTTATTCCGGCGCACGTCGCCAAATCACACAAACACGTACATACATATGCAAATATCTGATTCTCTATATTGAATCTAGTTTTCTAAATCTAATAAATCTGATTTTTTTACTTTAAACTTCTGAATTCGTAGATATCTGAAACATTCTATCGAAAAGTTTAAATTAACAATAGAAAGGTTTTTTGATAATATTTCTGGGAACATTTAATACGCCGGCTGGGCCGGTGGACTGACATCGTGCGTGTATGCGTAAGTACGCACATCATATATATGAACGGATCACGCGAGTAACAGCTGCTCGTCTTGTTTTATGCCACTTCCTCATACATGCTTTATATCACGTAAAGCGCTAATCTGGTGAATACATCAACCGATCACGCATTTACATTGTGACGTGTATAAAGAAAAGGTTAGGATGAAGGACCAAATTACAATTATTGAATATTTAATTATATTTGACTTTATAAATTCATACAAGCAGGGCTAGCATGTACTTTTATTTGAAAAACAGTATTGATAAGACAATTATATTTTGTATTTTGTGTTTGTTCGGAGTACATGAAAATATTTTGTATTTCAGTATTAATAATAAAAAATTGAAAATATTTTGTATTTCAAATACTACATTGATAATCAATCTTATTATTTGAATTATAACATACAAAAGCTTTTAATCTTTCGATTTTAAATACGTAAAATATGTAATACTTTTAATCCGCTGAAATTAAAAATACAAAATACGCTTGTATTGCAAATAGTATGTTTTAAATAAAAGTATTTCAAATATATGCCTTACATATAAGTATACATGCACGTGTGTATGTAAAATTAAGGAATAAGGAATAAATATTATTCTTCTATTTTATATTCAAAGTTTATAATAGAAAAAAATAAGAATAAAATATTTTAAGAAGCTAAAATTCTATACTTACTTTTACGACAATAGTGTCAATATCATTATATTATCATTGCCAACTTTTTTATCATAAATAAAAACCTACACAACGGTAATGCAAAATATTTATATTGTCAATATTTATACTGTAAATTCTATATTGACATTACTGTCAATACAGAATTAACAGAATAAAATGCAGAATATATATAGAGTCTGATGTAAATATATATTTTAATAATTATTGGATGAATCAATAGTTTTCTTTGTTTTTTTTAGGTAATAAATTAACATCGAACAATGTCGAACTAATAAATGCTTATTTACAAGTAACGATTCAGTATTAATCGCACAACCTCCCAAAAAGCAGAGGAAAATTTAATAATTATTATTGAAATATATAACCCAATATATACATAAATCACATTCAGGAAGCGAATAAATATATATATACTTATAATTTTTAATTTAGATTCCAAAATCCTTCTCCAATTTTTAGTTCAAGTCTCAATTTTAAATAACTAATTAATTTTTATTATTCTTTTATATATTAATTGTGTAAATAATGATTATTTTTTTTAGAATTATAAAAGACATATATCTAAATAATAAATACCATACTTTGCAAATATATTTGCACAAGTATATATTTAGACTAGTGTTTGTAAAAAAGAATTCATAATTCGAATAAAATTGCAATTTGGTAGTATAATAAACATCATATGTACTGATCTTTAAGTATCAGAAACAAAAGTTTGTAGCACCACTTCATTTGTATTATGTCTTATGTTTAAGAAAAATTATTCATTCAATTACCATTCAATAGAGCAAAGTTGTAGCTTTAAGAATCTACTTTTGTGACTTACGGTACGATAATTTTTCACTATGAATATGAGTAATTAAAGTCATAATGATCCTTTTATTTAATTCGCAATAATTTATAATAATACATAAATACATATTTTAGTAATACATACAAATTACGGAACTCATTAGAGTTTCAATTAAAAACTCAAAAGATATAAAAACTTTTCAAAGATAGAGATCTTAAGTTTTAAAATCATATTTTTTAATTTAAATTTTGACCACTTTTAATGAAGTTACAGCTGCTTGAAGTTTGTAATGTTATGATTTTTAATTTCAAACCTAATAAAAAAAATAATTTATATCTCAATTAACTCGCTTAGATTGTGTGTTACAACTTGCAGAACTCGTATATATAATACTAATAAGTTACTATTACATAATATTTTTCGATCTGATTTTATAATTTTCTCATAGATTAAAAAATTGGTTCAACTTTGATTCATCCTATATGTTTATGTATGTTTATGTATATTTATATATATTCATGCATGAAAAATATTATAAAATATTTTTTATACATGACTTATATTGATTAGTGTATAAATAATAGCTGTCTCAGAAAATTTTTTTATATTATGTCAATATGTATACATCAATATATAATCAATATATAATAAATATATATAAGCATATCTAAACATGTATAAACATTCATAATTATACATAATTATACATGAAATATATTTCTACATCTTTCTTTCTTTTGTAAAATTACTTTTTAATGTACTAATAATAATAACAATATTGAAAAAACATAAAAAATAGTTAATGGGACAATTTTCGCATTGTTTGTTTTAGAAAACATCAAGTTTAAAAAAAAATTTGCTCATACATAACAATACATAATTTTACATGCAATTATATATGAGCAATTCTTATACATTTCTCCAAACTTGATTTTTTCTAAAACAATGCGAAAATTTTCTTTTTAACTGTTTTTTATGTTTTCTCATTATTTTTAGTACACTAAAAAATAATTTTATTTAATAAACTAAAAAACAAATAAAAGAAGGATTTATAAATATGTATGGACACATTTCATACATAATTATATTGTATGTTTATGTATGTTTATATATATTCACATATTTATATATATTCATGCATGACAAATTTTTTACCGGATTTGAACAAATTATCATAAAATGATTAATATATTCAACAGAACGCAATTATTGCAATGGTTTACTAATGAGCTTCAATATGTTGAGTGTTCTAAAGTCTGTGTTACATACAAAAGGCAAAGAAATAAGCAGAAGATAATCGTAATATTGGATTCGCTACTGGCCTTACTATCTCTATCTGTCAAATTGGTCAATTTGATTAGTGATCGGACAAAATGTTTTATATATAATTGTACAAAATTATATAAAATTATACATAATTATATATAAAATAAGTCTATTTATATACAATTATATCAGACTATGTAGAATTTTATATAATTTTATATAATTATATATAAAACATTTTTTCTCCGGTTTTTACGTTTTTGTATGTGCCATAGGCTTAATCTTATAATATTAGCTAATAATTCGCATGCTTGAGTATATAACTGAAAAATCTAAACTTTACGATATGTAGAAAATATTTATATACAAAATATATTTAAGTTATTATTTTTAATCTTCCATAGATAGTAACTGATAGCAATTTTTTGTTTGTTTCAAAAGGATTACATAGGGTACTACATTATATTGTTACTCGTGTAATATACTTATTAATTTTATATTCAGAAGAATAATATTGGAGGCAGTCATTTTGATCAATACATTTTGCTTCAAACTTAGTGTATATATACTTTTAACTGGAAAACAATCGTTAATTAAACATGTTGAGACATTGAGTGTGCGTTTAGAATCATTTAACAAACAATCATAAAAACTATTACATTTTGCTGAACGCACCCAGTATTAAATTTGTTTGCAAATTGTCTTGAAGTTTGACGTGGATTTTTGTCAATAATGTTTCAAAGCATCATTATCAAAATCAGAATATCTACTACTACGAGATTTATCTTGGAGATTGAAGTTCTCCAAATGAAAATGTTCTAACCAATGTTTATTTATGCATTCTAAAGTGGCATTGTGTTCAAGCACCGTATATATTTTTAGCACAATTTGTTGCATTAATGCTCTTTTTAAACTCATAATATTTTTGACCGAAATACATTTTGTTGGAAATTATAGTATTATTGCGATAAAAATATTTTAATTTAATACGGATTAAAAATATAATGAAATAATAACTTGCTTTATTTACGTAAACGATAGGAAGTGTGCACATCTACTCAAAAAATATTTTTTTTTTAATTTATTTTTTAAAAACGGCCTTTATATGCATCAATTCATGACTGACAAGTACTAGTACTTGTTGATATTTTAAGATTTCGAAATTTCTGTAATATTTATTATATACGGCTACTCTGAAGCCGTTTTTAGATACAAAAAAACTTGAATCTCTGGCTTCTTTCTTCAAAAATTTATAAATATAGTATTATTTATAAAATAATACTACCAGAGATTCAAGTTTTTCTGTTGTTTGTGTCTAAATTATTTATAAAATAATACTATAAATATATTTATAAAATATTTTTGAAGAAAGAAGCCGGAGATTCAAGTTTTTCTTCAAATTTTTTTGTTGTTTGACGTGTCTAAAAATGGCTTCAGAGTAGCCGTATATAATAAATATTATAGAAATTTCGAAATATTAAAATACCACTAACTAAGTACGTACGAAAATTATATATGTCGATTAGAATTGTTTAATTATTCCTTTATTATATTTTCTTTAATGTAATAAATTCGCCTATCTATTATCCAATTTTTTTCTCTTTCATCAAACTAATATAAGATAGCAGATTTAATTTAACAAAAAGATTTAATTAATTGGTTTGTAAAGAATTATTTTAATTCTATTGTTTAAAAATTAATAAATATGTGTCGATGAGGTTAAAGTCTTCATTTGTGCATACTTCAAGAAAGTTGAAAAAATAATCATTACAAACGATCTGTGATCCTTCGCGAAATTGATCTTCCTGATATTTCCCAAATGCGTGATGCTACATCAAGTCACCTCGGAAACGCAAATGTACATTTTGATCAAAGCGAAAACATTACAAATTACATCGTTTAATATATACTTTCGCGCAAAATCCGATTGGACGGCTTATTAATACATTCACATAATATTGCATTTTTTAAACACTAGAATTTGTATTTATTAAGAAATAAATCAAACTTATGATTTATATTTGAATATTATGGAATTAAGTTCATGATAAGTCAAATAATAGTTTCTTATCTATCGTCTTCAGACATTTTGTGAAAAAATATAGACAACGCTTGAAAATGGAGGAATAATTTTTGTAATTCTAATAAATCTAACAATTTTAGATACTTCATTTCTAGTTTCCATGAATAATTTGTAATTAATTTGTAAAAATTCAAAGTGTAAAAAAATGTTCCAAATTATAAAAGGAATTAATTATGTATAAAGTGAAAAAAGAATGCAAGATAAGATTGCATTCAAGCAATTTCAAATCTCAAAATTATTTAGTCACTCTTTTATTATTACATTTTAATTATTCTTTTTTACTATGTATGTGTCTTATTCATTTATAAAAAATGGTGCGCAATAAAAAGAATAAAAATAGACAAACAATTTTGTGCAAATCAAAATTGATAAAGGAAAAAAATTAAGTAAAGACCATATTTTAGATAACTTAAATTAAATGATATAGATAGAAAATATAGATACTGAGGTATAGATATTGAAAAATATAGATACTGAAATATAGATACAAATTATTATGAGAATATGTCACAAATTATATATAGGCACTGAAGAATGCTATCTACTCAATTCCTTTCATCGTTTATATATAATATTGATATAATGTCGGTGATATACTGAACGATAATGTTCAATGATTATCCAGACAATTAGCTCCCCAACCTGGTCATTCTCTATGAAGCGTGCAACAGGAAACACTTATTTGCATCGAAGAGAACGTCGATGTGATGTGATTATTTCACAAATTCAGCTAACACTATTCTTCGAATCGCGAAACATTTCGCGTAATATTATATTTGTGATATTACAGTCGTAGCGAAATTTTGAACGTTATCAAACGCATGTAAAGATCCACATAACTGAACAATATTTGCAAAATGAGTAATTAATATAAGTAATTAATTATAAAAATAATATTTTCTAGATAATATTATTGGACTAACAAAATAATAATTTTTTAATTTAATATAATATATTTATATTTAATTTTAATATTTATATAATATTATATTATTATATATAATATTATAATTATTAAATTAAATTAATTCATTCCTTAATTTAATAAAAATATTATAATAACTCTTATTATTACATTAACAAAGACGAATTCTTTCAATATGCCAATATTAATGTTATTTGCATTTTAAACATCCCATTTATGGCGTTCTAGATTCGTATGAAAATAAACCCATCACACGTGGCAAATCAACCGATATTTCAGGCCGATTATTACATCAGGAACAAGCAGATATAATAACGGTGCATTTTCGCGGAAGTGTTTAGATTGATTTTTCGAAGACATATATAACTGTCCAAGTTACTCATAAATCTCTATCTTTGATGTATGTAATAAAAAGCTGTGCCCGTTTTGATATATCGTATTAATTGATATATCGTAGTAATTTTTTGATATATCGTACAATTAATGTGCCTCGCATATCGCCCTTATTGCCACTAATGATTGCTTCCAGCAATGTCAAAGTCACGATCTTACATTAGTATATATAATATATTGGAACTGTTATAAAAAGAAATGTGTTTTAAAGCGATTAAAATATTGAGTAGTGCCAATTGCACAAAAAGTAACACTCTTTCCCACATAAGAATCACTGACAAATTGCAACTGTTACTTTGAAAATCAATACTGATGCTGAAATAATTCGGAAATATGACGAAATATCTCGAATCATCCGTTATATAATATAATATTCTTTAGATAATGAACTCCAATTTTGTATGAATTGCTTTTCTTATTCATAACCTTAATCATAATTCTTATTCTTAATCATAATTCTTTAGTTTCTAAAATTTTATTGTTAATTAAACGAAAAATTGTAAATAAATAGTTCCACATGCTAAAGATATATGTATATGTATATGGAATTATGCTAACGATGCGAAAGACTACCTACTCACAATCTATTTCTCTCTTTTTCTGAAAGGATATATTTAACAACAAAGGAATTATTCAACCACAATCGTGATTGATAATGTGTGGGTAGGGGAAGAGCAACCTTTTTACATTAAAAATTACAAGATTCCCTTGATAAGCATGCCATAATAACTAATCGATGTATCTTTTATCCTTATACTATATTTGCTATATTTGACTTTTTTTCTATTATGTGGGAATAATGAGTGTATCACAATCTACATTAACTCCTACATTTTAATTTTCGAAGAAGTTGCATTTTTCAATAAGAAAAAATATATACATTCTGCTTTGTATTTATTAGTCTTGTTGAAATTTTTTTGGGAATTTCTTTATATAAATGTAGAGAGATGTTAGAATCGAGAGAGAAAATTATAAATAGATATATTTTAAGTACATCTAAAATTTTTTATGAATAAATGATTTTGTTACAAATGTATAAATATTATAAAACATTAGTTAATAAAAATTCAAAAAGAATCAATTATTTGTAAATAGATATTTAAAATAAATAAAGATTTTATAAAAAGAAATATAATTAACAGATGATTTGAAAAATTCAAAAAAAGTAAATTTATAATTTTGTAAATTTATAAATTTATAAAATATAATTTGAATGTAACATAAATATTTTAAATCTCATATAGAGCGACATTTCCTTCTACAAGTTTAAGTAAAAGATTAACGTAAATCATTATAGTAAATAATAATGCAAACAAAATAAATAAAAATTATTATAATGGCAAATTTTTCACTAAAAAAATCTTTGTCTAAGAAAAAATACAGCTTTATATAAAATTTGAAATATTTAAATTATACTAAAATTTGAATATAAATTAATAATTAACATAATAGAATTTACAGAAAAAATATAATCTTTGAACAATTTTCAAACTTCCGATTTTTTAGTTTTACATGGTTAATTATATTTACAATTAGTCATAAATATATTTATTGAATGTTAATGTATAATAATTATAGGATATTAGTTTTTATATAGCCTATAAATACAATAAGTATTTTTTAGAAAAATACTTTCAAATACTTATAAATTTTTTAGAAAATGAAGCATACATGTTTGTACTTATTCTGTTAGCGCGCAGATATTAAATCGAAAAAAAATTTACTTTGATTTCAATAAGTAGTGTTAATTTCATAGATATTGTCTAATTCTCGAATAATAAAATTTTATGTTAAATTTTGTCATATTCAGTCTATGTTTTAGTAATTTCACGATTGTGACATTAGAGAATTGAAAACTGGCAGTGATTAACACTAGGGTAGTTAAAGGGTTAGTTATGAATAAAGAATCATATCGACCTATCCATTCGTAAGCTTTTACAACTGGTTCTGTTTTGGAGAATTGACAATAGATTATTTCTCTTACCGGGGATGACAAATGCGCGGAAGACGAACGAAAAGATGGTGATTCTCTCGTGTAATTGTTGCTTTCTGAATGACTTCGTCTGGTTCGACCATCAGCAGACAGACAACGATCGACGTTGGCAATAGAACTGAGACCGGCAATATGTCGCGAGAGTTAAATATTATTGGCGATGCTCGAAGAGAAAGGGAGAGAGGGAATAAGAAAAAAGAGACTGTTAATCATGTCGGTGGCACCATCGCGTGCTCACATGGTAAATCAACAAGATCGACGAGTAACACGTGATATTCTCATGCAGAACCGAAAGTGCTACTAATAAAAACAAATTATGATTTATGATTTATGATTGCTCTAATTGATTGTTTTTTATTATATTTGGCATTATCTTAAACAATTAAATGAAAGAATAGTTTATTAAAATTCATGAAAGAAATTATATTAATCATAGCTTGACACACGCATGCACTTATATTGATATGTAGAATAATTTTTATAATTAAAATTTATAAGTACACTGAAAAGAATTTATTGAATCTTAATACATATTTCTTTGAATAGTACTACTATTTAAACATTTACTTAAGGAGTTCTCACGTTTGATGAAATATAAGACAATAACATACATGTAATAATACGTTAATAATACCTACAATATCTAAAAAAAATTTCATTGATTTTTATCGTATCATTTTGAAGATATTTAATTTTAAATTTATAGAATTTTAAATTATAAATAGAAGGTATAACCTTGTCCTGTATTTTCTTTTAAATTGAGACACTATAAGACAGCAATTTAAAAATTGTTATAATTATAAAGTGAACACTTAAGTTTGTTCTCGTAAAATTTCATTTAATCTGAATGTACACTTTACTTTTTTTTACAAGAAATTCTTCAAAAAAGCTAGAATATATGTCAAATAGACGATGCGTATATATAACAAATGAGCATTTTACAAATTTTATTTTATCATTTTAAAAATATTTAGTAATATATAAAATTAACAATAATTATATAATGGCATAAGACATTGTTAGTAATCTTTTTATTCTATTATTTTAATTGTTTTATGTATTATTATGAATAAACTGTCTGTCAACTAGGAAGTAGCGCAAGAACCTCCTTAAACATTTACAAACATTTAGTAAATAAATATTTATTCAATAAAAAAATGACAATTAAATTAAATTAAATTAAATTAAATTAATAGCTTTATATTAAATAAATGTATGTTTATAAACATATAAATGTATACATTTGGTAAATATTTACTTAGAACTCTTCAAATAAATATTTATTAAAATTTAATATTTTTTTTCAGTGTAAGAATAATATCGCAAAAAATAGTATTTCGGTAAAAAAAGCAACTCTATTTTTCGGGCAAATGCCTTAAGCAGCTCACAATGAGATTTTAAGGCGTAAGACTTAAAGCCGTAAAAAATTCAATCATAGTCGATTATTTTCTTAATATTCGACTATAATTGGCCAATTTCTTATGATTTTCTTATGAAGGCTTAAGCTTAAATTTTAGCCAATAAATTTATTGGGTTTTCATGATTTTTATTAAAGTTAATAATAAATACAATAATATTTACGATTGATTACAAATTAGTTTTAAAACTGCTATGTTGTGATACTTATTTTAATTAGCTTATCTTTGTATAAATAATTACATGCGTTAATGATTGGATTAGATCTGGATTTATTATTTCTCATAATATATCCTTTCTTATTTTAGTCATATTAATTTTTTTTTAGTTATTATTTATTAATTATCTGCTTATTAGTTATTCTATTATAATTCAATGAATAAACTTATTAAATTAATTAATTAATTTTTTGTATGAAATGTCTTCAAGGAACATCTTCCACGAGTAGAGAATGTTTATGAATTTTTTATTTAAGACATTAACTGTGTTTTTATCAAAGTTTTTGTTTTTTCTTAATAATATTAATTTTTAATTAACACAATATAAATTATTTATTAATGAAACATTAATAAAATATACATCGATGATAATTATAAAAACCAATGATGATCATAAAAAAAGTTACAGTGATTTTGTCTATAAAGAATCACACGTTTCTTAAATATTATTATCATATAATAATATATTAAATTAATTTTAGTAGGAGAAATGTATTTAAATTTTTTTAAATAAACATATGACAGCAAACTTTTTAAATAATTTAAGAACTCATTAGCATAAAATAAATTTCTATATAAAAAAAAATCGAATTGATAATATGATTAATAGTGGCGTGATTTTCGCAGATAAAATTATAGAACTATTTCGCGGAAGTACGTTTAATAAAGAAAAATTTTAATAGGACTTGACACTGTCACATCTTGACACTGAATGTTTTATCGCATAAACTCGCTTAACGATAATAATATTGCATAATAGTTATATTACCATTTATCAGATTATTGCTTTCAAATAGAAAAATTAGATCTGTCTTAGCTGCGTTCATTCAAATAGAATATTCAGTAATATGATGACGATTTTTTATCTATTCTATTCATCTATTCTAATTGTGAATAAATGATGTTAAGGAGAAATGATTCTAATGCAATTAAAGAGTTTTAAAAATTTTATTATTTGTTTCATATTATGTATCAATGTTTTATATAAAAAGATAAAACAAATTTAATAAATATACATATTTATATATGATCTTTTTATTATTTTTTTCTTGCTATGCCGGTAAACAATCTATATCTACTAACCAAATTCATGAAATTGTTTTAACTTATATTTTATATTTTAAAATTAGCAATATTAAACAAATAAGAAAACTTACAAAATTTAAAAAGAATTATATATTTATACATAATTCTTTCCGATTTTAGTGAGGAGTGCAAACTATAGTTTCTATTTTATTATTTTCCGATGTATTTTGTTTATTTTTTTTTTACAATAACTTGATAATTTATGTGACTTTTGAACTTGATTCACATGAGCATAGACTGCAATCACGCTACATGTAAAATTAATCCTTTCATTGGCTACAGTAATCAGAATTATGAACACAGTAATCAGGCATATGAATTATATTCGGCTAAAGTTCAAACATGTTCGAAGTCCGTGTGAAATAGCAAAGATCGTCAGTTGTTTCATCACGTGATCACAATACCGCAATCGTATTGTTGATATGCTTATATGCAAATACTTTTTACAATCTCTTCTTAATTTCCATGTTAGATTATTTACGGAGATTTATCTACATTTATACACATATCGCTTTTGTATGTAAATATAAAAAATATAATAATAAATATAAAAATGATATATCTATATATATGTACATATTCTATAATGGTTCTTGCTTGTTATATTCTAAAAAATATACTAAAAATATATAAAAATGAGTAGATATATCATGAAAATTTAAAAATTATTTGTTGATTTAAAAAGAATTGGATAATTCAAATCTGCATTTTAAACAAAAATCGTAAAATTTTTATTACAATTTATTAATTTATTAATAAATAAGACAATTTATTAATTTTTAATGTTATGTTTGAGGCATTCCACGTCAAATTCCGGGCATCTATAAAACATCATTTATATATTTTTTTTTAATTTGCTAACATATTCTACAAATAAGAATAGCAGACACAGTCTCGCGAAAAAAAAATTGAGATTTTTTTTTGTGAAGTTATTCACAAGTGCTTGTAAGTTGCAAAAAAATGTCATGAAAAATACGACACAAGTGTGAATTCGCACTAGCACTTTTTGAAAAAAAGTTTATTTTTCAATTTATTAGTTTCTTAATTAACAATTTCTTGCAATAAAATATTGTTTTTGCTTATTTTATTATTATCAATAGGTTCCTAGGAAAACTTCGAAAAACTATATAATTGAACTACTTCTGCTTTTTTCGTTTGAAACACGAAAATGAAAAATGGAAAAATCAAATTCGCACTAGTAGTATAGTAATAATGTGACCGAAGTGTGATAACTGAGAGTCAAAATCGATCTCTTGCATTTTTTTTGTACAACTAATAATTTCGATATAATAACTTAAATTTGCATGAGCGATGTTTTTTTTGAATTTTTGCAACTTACAAGCGTGAATAACCTCATAAAAAGTCTCTCAAATTTTTTTTCTTATATTTTTATCTGTAAAATATGTCAGTAAATTAAAAAAAAAAATTAAAAATGACGATATTTCAAAGATGCCTAGTTTGATGAGGAATGCCTCATTTATTGTTTTCAAATTCAAGTTATTTTTAGTTATTTTCAAATTTTCTTATTGATTACAAGATGTACTTCGATTATAAATACATAAAAATTTAAAAGTAAAAGATATATTGATCAACACCAAATCTATATCCGATAAAATTATTTATATCGCTTGATCGTTGACTTTTTTATATTATCATGAATAATGTTATTAATTTATTCGTTAAATATTTTGTATGATTTTCTTTGTCAAAGTTCAATTAGTACATTTACGATGCCCCCCACTCCTATAAAATGAATCACAATATTTACAATCTAAAATGAGTGGATATGCGCTATCAAGATGTGCGCTAACGGAACTTTTTCTACACACATGTTCACATTTCACACACATAATAAGAAAACTGTCATGTGTGCAATGCTTTGTGTGCAATATTGTCATGTTGCGCTGTGCGAAATATCGATCACATGTGCAGTATGCTTGCATAATGATGATTGTAAGTACAATGCTGTGTAATATAATTGTGGAAACAAAGCAATCATTTTATAGGCAAATCCCCATCCCTCTCTCTTAACGATAGCGTTAGCATTAAGAGATTTATCATTTTTTTATTATGTACACGATCTGTATACATAATAATCCCAAAAAGTTTCCGAACGTTTTTCGGGTAGTATTAATGATGATTAATGATGATTATAATTAATGATGTTATTATAAATAAGGTTGCACTATTTTTATTGAAGTTTCGTTTACAAATTCTATTGAATTGAGAATCAATTATCCCAGATAAAATATTTTTAATGAATATAAATATGTGTAATATGAATATATATAAATATGTATAAACATAAACACGTATAAATATTCATAAACATATTTGAGACATGTTTATATATGTTTATACATCCTTCTTTCATTCGTAAAATTACTTTTTAGTTCACTAAAAATAATATTAATAATGAGAAAACATTAAAAAATAAAAAGGAAAATTAAAAGAAAAATTTTCGCATTATTTGTTTTAGAAAAAATCAAGTTTGGAGAAATGTGGTTTGGAGAAAAGAAAAAAGAATTGCTCATATATAATTGCATTAATTATATATGATAATGAATATTTATGAGTGTTTAAGTTTAAACATATTTAAATATACATATGTATTTTATATATATTCATATATATTTATATGTAACAAACCGATCTTTCTGAGTTATTTTGTCACAAATATAAAACCGACAATACCTTCAATTTATAATATAATATTTGTCGAGAAATCACAATAGATCAAGGACTAAACATCAAATCATAAAGCAAAATTATTAATGGAAATTATTATTTGGATGTTATAATAAAGTTTGCTGATAAGAATTAGTCGAGTTTGTTTTCAGACGCAAGGCAGTTTCTGCATAATATTTCGGTTTATTAGTACTTGCTTCCAAATCAGTACTAGTTTTTGATCATTTTCCATATTCAACAAATTTGGCACTATATAACTATTTTTTTGTTCCAAAAATTACAAATGAAGGAAAAGTATTGTAATTCGACATTGTTTACAACATTAGTCTCAAGAGATTGTTCGACTGAGGTGGACGCGTGTCTGCTTCTGTTCGAGCGTTGCATCATCATTATATTTTTGGAGAGGGGCCAGCTTTAAATGTGCAATCTAGATTCATTATTCATCTATTTGTTCTGACCGCCTTCTCATTTTTCTGAGGACAGAAGTCACTAATTTAACTACTATTATTATTTTAAATTATTACTAACATTATTATTAACATTCAAAAGTCATCGACCGAGGTCATTTCAACCACCTCAAAGAAAAACTTTGAGCAGAGTTTCTTAAAACTATATGATCGTTGCAAATATTGTATTTTTTTCGAAAGGGATGTACTTCGAATGATTATAAATAAAAATTTATAATTATTACTTTACAGAGTAAGTTTTAATGAAAGTTCGGAAACTCTTTTTTGAGACAGATCGTGTAACATTTTTGCAACGATGTAACAGTACCGATACTATCATTAAAAATTTCAAAATGGGAGACTTTGATTTGAAATGAATTAATGAATTTTTTTTTTCATATTTATGACAATTGAAGATATTTATACTTTTATCATATTTATGTAAATCGCAGATGAATTATTTCATAATCTTTCGTCTTGTATAGAATTTAGAAGCTATAGTACACATAATATATATATATATATATATATATATATATAGAAAATGCTTTTATTTTTTACAAAAAGTTCTTATCTTTTATGTTTATTTCTGAAGATGAATATTAAATTTATTTTATATACCGGCTATTTTAAAATAACTTCAAGTAAGATTCTCTTATTTCTTTTAAATTGATTTTTAAAAATGTTCATTGTTCAAAAAGTTTTTTTAAATATTCATTATCAATCACCATTAATCTGTAATATCTTTATAATGTATAAAAAACATATTCATTATTTATATAAGGAAAATGAAATAAATAGATAGATAAATAAATGCATAGATTATCTATAATGCTCTTTTTCTAAAATCAAATTTCCTTTTAAATCTTAAAAAAACTAAATTCATCGTTTAAAATCCTTTCAAACACTAAAAGTATATATATATATATATATAAGTATATATATATATATATATATATATAACTGAAAATATAACTGAACAACAAAATAAAAAAAAATTGAATAAAGCAACTAAATACATACAATAAAATTTTAAAAATAAAGATAAAGATAAAGAAACGAAATAGAAAAACAAAAAAAAATGATTATTAAGAATTCTAGTGTGGCACGAGGATTTATTTTTCTTGAACTCAAAGCCTAATGCTATATTCATACCTTGTACTCAAGGCTTCCTTAAATCTTTAGAGCTCAGCAGCTAATTCGTACAGTATCTGAAGATAAATTTAAGCTAGCCTTAAATATGAAGTCTGAATAAGGGCATAAGTATAGAGACTCAGATATGCCGGATAAAATAAGAATGAAATGATACACGCGAACGTTGCGAATGTTAAGTAGAACGCATCTTATATATATATTGTATAATTATTTTTTTGATTATAATATTATATATTATTTAATTATTTTTCTTTATATATTTCTTTAATTTTATTTTTTATGTATATATGTATAGACATATTTAATATATAATATATAATTTTACATGTTTATCAATATTCATATGTGTTTATGTATGTTTATACATATTTATACATATTTACAGGCATAAAAAATTTTTTACCGGGTACCTATAAAGATAATGAAATAAAGATAGATAGTATTTCACATATATGTATAATTGATATATATATATATATATATATATATATATATATATATATATATTTGAAATACTTAATAAATACTGTGAATAAATACCAATTATATGAAAAATATGTAATATAATAAATATCATGTATTAATACATTATTAACATATTTTAGCTTATTTTTTATTAAAACATTTATATATTAGATGTACAACTTTGCTTCCGCCGTTTTTTCCGAAATTCAAGGCTTTATTGTAAAAAACTGATTATACATTTATGATTCAAAGTATTGTCCATCGCTGGCCACTACTTTCTCCCATCTTTCGGGTAGCGTACGAATCCCGCATCGAAAAAACTGGTCATCTTT
>Ga0157364_1002495_pt1 | contig 17169 bp, 7 predicted proteins | sample AttsexASBM2_FD_111476 | JGI IMG/M metagenome (GOLD analysis project Ga0157364, IMG submission 111476) | Fungus gardens microbial communities from leaf cutter ant in Ribeirão Preto, State of São Paulo, Brazil - Atta sexdens ASBM2 | ecosystem: Host-associated > Fungi > Mycelium > Unclassified ... | reverse complement strand
TAGAAGGCCAAATGTTAACGCTTTAAAACCACAAAAAGGCGGGAAGATATATAAAATTTAAATTGTTATTTCGGTTGTATCAAATCTAAAGCTCAGAACTTTTTTGTACACCTAATAATTATTTTATTGGTCTAACAAAATTATTTTCAAATTTGTATCTAATTAAAATTTTAGATTGATTTCAGCAAAACCGTTCTCTCTGTATGTACAAAATTTTGCTCTATTTTATTGCTCAAAACATATAACACTTCTACCAAACTATTATAATTGCTATCTAGAAAATATAATAAGACTAACTGTTGACTAAAAAGTATCCGATGAAGATTTATGTTAATTTCATAAAAATGATCAACATCCAACGACTATTCCAATAAATTAGTATTTGTAAAATATATTGATTTTCTTGCTGACAATCATTACCGTGTAACGACGTCATCGCACAACATCGCGCGGAATTAATGGCCGGGTGAGGAACGCGACCAGAGCGGTCGTCCTTTTCAAGCGGGCATGAATTAGGGGGATTGGCATTTCTTTCAAGGCGCCGCACGTTATCGTGCAAGTGAACGAGCTTTAAGTACTGCCGATTACGGGTAATAAAAGCATTCGACTGTCATCCGGGGAACGTACAGCGAATCCTGTGAACAAGAAGTGTCCTCGAAAACCGGGATTACGAGTGTTGCTCGATCCTGCGCTTCGATCACTGTCTGTGTGTGCATCGCGCGTACCGACAGCATTACGTCGTTCCCCGTCTTTTTCGGGCCTCCGCGAGTTTAAAAGAAATCCATACTCCGTGATAGCCTCAATTGTTTTTCGCCGAAGCCATTTTCATCTGATGGTTAACGACTTTTACTTTAAAATGGATAAGACGAGATTGTTCTTCGTTACAGAGGTATGTTCGATTCACAATGAACTGTTACATTCCGCGCGAAATAACAGAAGGATTTGGGCGAAAAAGGGGAGAGCATTAAGCCTCGATTTATAAGTGTAGTTAGCCTTTACTCTAAGCTGAACTGTTAACGTTAATTTGCTCTATATATAAGCCTTTACTCTTATCTTTATAATTGAGATTTATTTAGTTTGCTTAAATTTCCTCTTTGTAATCTCTCGCTAAGGGATTATGGCTTAAAATAATGCCAGAAATGCTTTTATCAAAAAATATGTCATAGTTAAGAAAGTTTGGACCAAAATGGTACATATCATATTGTATAATATTGTATATGGGAGCTAAAAAACATAATTTTAACTTGTTTAAATTAAAAAAAGAAAAAAATGCTATTGTTTGCGTCTTTGAAGTTTCACTGATTCGAACGCCCTTGTCTTTTTCGGGACCTCGCTAGTTTAAAGAAACCTCTGCTCTAACTGATCATCTAAACTTAATATTCTTTCCGATATTAGGATTAATTTGTTTTAGTATGATTAGAAGAAAATTAATAGTCTAAGGAAGAAGATCGACCCATATCAATTGGATAGTCTATAATAAGAATTTGGTAAAAGCGGATCAAAAAATTAAATAATTCGAATTATTGAAGCACTGAAGATCCAATTTCGTCCATTATAGACTTTATTTTCTATTAGTTGTGTATTTTACCGATATGATTTCAATAGTTAAATGTCTTTTGTAAAATGTATAAAACTCAATGGATACGCCCGCGTCTTACAAGTCTTCGTCGACGGTAGAAAGTACGATATTTCTGCTGATTAATGACAAAGTTCCTAGTGTGTACGACTGTTCTTCTCCTGATAAGAAGCCAGCCCTCAGAAGTGTGTATTTGAGATCGTGTCCCGGCATCGGTGACTCTGTAATGGGGTTAAGCGCGGCAAGTCGCGGCGGTTACGTTTTGCGCTGGGCGCTATCGTGGCCCGGCAACCATCACGATAGATCATCCCGGTCGTACCCATAAACAATAACTTACACTTCGCCGACTCGTAAAGCTAGACTTCTCCCCCTTTCATCCGCTCTGCGATTTCTCAACCGCGATGTGCGCCACCCAACTTCCCTTCCTCACTCTCTCTCTCTCTCTCTCCCCCTCCCCCTTTCTCTCTCTCTCTTTCTCTCTCTTGGTTTGACTACTGCAGCTTTCTCGTAATCTTATTTTTCTTTAAAAGGAAAATTCTTGTCTTCGTTTGATCTTCGTCTGCTTCGTCCAAGGCAAGTCGACAGCTTCCGCAGTAATTTGTTTGTGTGGAAGTACGTGCGTATTTTTGAGCAGAAATGAACACTTTGTTGCGTAATACTATACCTTTCTTTCGTTGAGTAATTATCTACAATTTCTCACGGCACGAGCAGCGTATGTCTCGGGTTTCCTTCGATCTTTGTCTTCCGAAACTTCCCGATACTTTATTCTTGATCGTCAAGTTCAATGCAAGATTTTAAGAAACAGAACAATATCGCAACATTTATAATGATTCGATCGTGATCGAAATATTTGTTGTTGTTAGCCGGCATGTTATTAAGTTTCATAATTAATTTATTAAGACATTTTTTTACTTATCTACCAATTTTATAGGTCAAACTTCTGGCTCGTAGCCCTTTTTCTTTTAACTTGTTTTTAAATTATTGAATCATTATACTATTATATAATTTTAATTTTCGCATCTGCCATAATTAATATTAGAAAAGTTATCAAATATTTTTTAATTGTGCGATTATTTTACACAATCATTTGCGGGAGGGAATGTATACGTTCCTGTTTGCGTACGCAATGTTGGTACATGAAGAGAGCTATGCTCACAAACTCACGATCCGTTACCAATTATAAACACGATAGTCAGCAATCAGGAACAAAGGATTCTTTGCCTCCGACGCAAATCCTCTGTCGTCGTTCCCCCGCGGTAAAGACGCGTGCACTCGTGTATGTGTACGACGTGTATGTGTACATCGGCATGACTTACGAGCCTTAGATTCAGTTCCTATACACCGCCTTATAATTCAGAGAAACCGGCGATAAATCTGATTCACCCGAGGTCTTCCTTACCCCCGCGCAAGTCATTGTGCGCGCGCGGGCGCGCGCGAAAATAATAATCGCCATAAATTATCGACGGAAATTGCGCTGGTTTTGTACGACCTCGAGGAACGCGAATCTCGTCTCAACTCACGCCGATAGCTCGCGATCTATTCAAACCCAAGAATCAACGGTGCGATGCGGGGCGCTTTAAAGGTTTCACTGCGACATGACGTACCCTTTGAAAACGCGTCGATTACACGCGACTGCATTCGACCCTGAATATCTCCAGGTCTGCCTTAGAAATTCTCGATGTGAGTTCCATCGATACATCTTGTGATCACGTCCGATTTGCTAATATCTATTTTATTCCAAAGTCATTAATCCTCGTTCATTGTGACTATAACATTATTACCACGTTAATCTAAATTTAATTTAAATACGTATGATATGATTTATGTTAAATATTGGAAACTCTATTATCTGTATCTCTATCTGTTATTTAATTATAAAAAATATAAACACTGTTATAGTAATAATAAAATAATAAAATAAAATGAAAATTCTTTGTTTTAGTGTTTTAGTTAGTGCTATTCCAAAAGTTATAATTTTTAAAATTTCTGAAGATTTTTTTAAATTTCGAACAGAAATCAGAAGATTTCTAAAAATCAGACCTTATAAGTATTTCCATTTTTTTCAGAAGATTTTTTTTTTAAATTTCTGAAGATTTTGGTTTTCAAAATTTATAATTGGCACTAACTTGATGTGTGTTGTTAATGTTTTTGCCTTCTTTTTTTTATCTTGATTAAAAAAAAAAGAAGAAAAGAAGAAGAATGAATATCGATATACGAGTCAATGCTAACGATTACAATTTTGGTCAGCTTTATTCTAAGTGATAAAATTTTATATATGTCTAAATCATTTTACAATGCTGATTATACACGATACATTTATCCGCAAACGGCATTCGCTCTACAAGCCTTTTGCGTCCAAGTGTATTCGAGTATTGAACGTTTCACAGCTAACAGAATCATTATCCGCGCATTGATCTTATTAAGCCGGTAATCGTTATAATTCTGTACCGCGAGAACGAGAGCGCACGATTAATGCGATCGCTGATCACTGCGGCCCGATATTTATGCTCCGATCCGCTATGAGAAATGATCGCGCTGCTGACGGCGTCTTCTTATTGATGCCTATATACATTTATGAGCATAGCTAATGACTGGTAACGAACGATTCGACAAGTGAAGCCGACTTCCTGGTGGATTCTGACGCGAGTGCCAAGGTGGTCCGATCGTTAAAAGATGGCGCGAAGCTCCACGTGATCCACCTTCAAAGGCTCGTTGACAGGTACACATTAAACTCTCACCTCGAGACACGACGCATTCCTCCGCCTGCGTCTCAAGCGATCCGTTTCTCGCATTTGTCAACGTATATATGAAACCTGCCGAAATGTCGTTATAGACGAGTTGACGTCTCGCGACTCGAGTGCCATCAAAATATACCACTCGCAAATACATTCCGAGATTTTAAAATAGAGTGTGAATATTTTGCAAACCGATAAAATGTGTATTACATCGTAATTATTTATTTTCAAAAATAAAAAATACTAAATTAAAAAATATATTGTGAAAAAGAGATAATTATAAATTTTGAGATAGTTGTGATAGATGTGAATTCTGAGAATTCAAAGTGAAATTTTAGATTTCCTTGTGAACATCTTAAGTTTAGACGATCAATATTATTGGTTTAGACGATCAATATTATTGCATAATATTATTAATCGTCTGGCTATATTGAAATTATATGTTTTGAATTGAAAGGGGGCATCAAAAATATTATAAATAATTATACAAAATTATATAAAATTATACAAAATAATTATACAATAACATTAAGCATCTAGACACTGCTTTAGGTTCTAACTTGGTTAAAAATGGAAACTATACGAATAAAATATTTATAATAAAAAAATGGATAATAATTTGATCTGTAAGATTTAAATAAAATAATCAAATTTTTATAGCTTTTTGTATAAAGAGTTTCCCCTAGTTGACTCTTCGATTATCGTAATTCCAATAGTCTCTCGATAATGAATGCGTAAGCTGCTTTGTCATTTCATGCGAGGAGATCATCAATCGAATGAGGGATTTCACTTTGTGACGATTACAAACGATGAATACAAACAAGGGAAACAAGAAGGGACCCTTTTGCGAGTCGATCGATGGCATATTGTATCGTAGCATCGAGATGAATACGCGAAGCTATCGGGGCCCCCCTGGAGCAAATCCCGATAAATGGCCGGAAAAGTAAGTGTTGTATCGTGATCCGACATTGTCGGACCGTTTTACTGAGGGTTATTCTACTCTACAACGCGCGGGGGTGCGAAGTGCGATAGCACGAAGGTCGGATTCTGCGGACGAAATGGTTTTCGTCGCCGCTCCCTCTCTCGCAGCCGCATCGCGCCGCTCGAAAAGGGTCGCACCCTTCGATGTTTAACATCAGCACCGGGAGAGATGTTTGATTAAATAACCGCACCGATGAATTGAAACGGGCGATGAAGTGCATGACTTGTGTTTCGGTCGACGGGGGTGCATCACAATGAGAAACGTCGTGAAAACACGAGATACCGGACACCCGCTTCTTTGGAATGTGATTCTCTCGGCTGAATGTTTTATTGGCTCCGAATGGGATAAAGTGCGAGTCGCCATATGTCAATAGAATAACAAAGCTTGGAAAAACGTGCAATACACACGTAATGTTACACATAAAAAAGTTTAATCTTCTAACTAAATTGCATCAAGCTATAAAGTAAAATAATTATTATTGTATAACATATAAAATAAAGGAATTTTGCGCAGAGAACTAATTCATTAATTTTTAAAACTGAATTTTGATGCTAGTAAGCACGAAATAAAAACCTTAATAACTGATTACTTTTACACACACAAATGTGGAATTATTTTTGCCACCGTAATATATCTAATATTGCTTTGCTTAGAAAATAAATAGAATTGGATTCTGCAAAAAGAAGTTTCATTCCATAAGAAAATACTTTGAGTGATAATCAGTCACAAAGATTTTCGTATCATGCCATTGATTACATACGAAGTTACACTATCCCCCGTGTGAAACTTTTCCCACTTGCTTTCGTTTCGAAGAAAATAATTCGACTTCGTTGCTTTTTAATTAACTGTGAGCGTCGACCCTCATCGAGACGAGACGATAGCTTATCTCGAGGGTAGCTTATCTCCGTGTTCTCGTGAAAGACTTCTCTCTCCTCCAGTAAATTCTTATTCTTCAGCAGACTTTCACCTTTATAAGGATGACGTAGCGTATTCTCTGAACTTCATTTCAAGAAAACGTCTTCGGGAACACGAAAGTAATTTTTCGTTGCGTTAACTGTAAGTCATTACAAGATATTTGTACGTCATTTGCGAAATTACCAAGCGAATTGTCAGTTACTCTGAGGAAAAAAGTCTAAAGAAACACTGTCCTGCCGTAATTTTACAACGCAATAACAGTGAGTCTATCAGTCTAAGTTTACAGAAGAAGATAGAATGGAACATTTAATATTTATAAAGAAATATTCTCTCTCTCTCTCTCTTCTCTTCTCTTCAATAGACTTGGATACGTGTGTGAATGTGACCTTTAGATGAAGCTTTATGCTTTCCATCCATGAGCTTCCTCGCATTTAACTTTACGGACCTGAAAAAGCGTTTTTTACGACTTGTACGTGTTTATTAGCTCCATTGTCGGCCGTCCTCCAAAGGGGTTAGACGGCGCAAATATCCTTCTTGGGGTGGAGAACGACAATAGCCGGTTATATTACCCGGTGTTACGCTCCACCCTCGACACTGAGCGCGAATAAGAGCGTCGACAAAGAAACGCGGTCTCTCGTCGCAGTTTTTTCGTCCTCGCTTCTCTTCTTCTTCATTTCTCGTGATACCGCGAACTCGGGCAGGAACTTTATTCTCGCAAGCCATTAGCCCCACGATTAATTAAAGGATCCGAGGGCGCGATCGTGACGCCCCTGAAATTCAGCTCGTGCGAGACGCCTTCAAGTTCTGTCCGCCTTCCGATAGCTGTTAGGCATATCTCGTCCTTGGACACGAACGAAACAATAGTATTATAAAATATATATACACCCGTAAAAGTGCGAGATATGACTACAGAATACGTTGTTTACATCCACTGTATAATACATAGTGCTATGTTGAGAGAAAGTAAAACATCTCAAAATTAGAAACTGTAGAACATTTTTTCTGAATTGGAACAATGTTATTATATTAATTAAGATAATAAATATACATAACTTCATTTTCTTTCTATTACATACCACCTTTCTATGAATGCAATTGCTTGTTTTGTTCAGAATATAATCAATTTGTTTAAAAGATTTGTTTAAATCATGTATATAATGCAATTAGCATTGCATTATATACACGATTGCTTTTGAATATATAAAATTATAATAAATTATTGAAAGCAATTGTACTTTTCAAGTAAAATATTATTTATTAGAATATTATAGACCTATGGTGTCGCCAATAAAAAATTTTTAATAATGCAGTAATTTGTTCGTTATGTAAATTAATCACGATCGCGCAATTGCGTTATCTCGAAGGAGAGATTTCGTCGAACATTTCACGATGTCCTAAAAGAACAAACGAATGCATGGAATTCGCGCGCAAGGGTTGTTCTTCTACCCTTTTCCGGCTTCGAAGGGAGAGACAAGAGCTGACCCGTGCCGCACGGCTGGATGTTTATTTAACTCGAAGTAATTTGATCAAAAATTTAATCAAGTCGGATTTTTGAGCGGTGCCTGAAAGCGTGCCGAATCAGCTACGCCGGGGCAATAAAACTCGAAAGAACTCTCCGTCTCCGTTCCTGGGGCCCTCGTTCCATGTCCCATCGTCGTGCCATTTATGGCACCCCTCCGACATAAACGTGTCTCGCGTTTCGAATCTTACGGCTGATTTTTCTCCGATAGTTGTTTGCTTGCACGTCGGAAAGGCCGATTTGAAATTGTAATGCGAACGACGACGATTCGCGCGGCCGCACGTGGACGCTTAAATGACTCGTCGTCAGTTATTATATACGCCTCATGTGTCAGAAGTCCTATTAAAATATTGCAATAAAGATACATCTAAAGTTATAGGTATACCTGAAAAGTTAGGCAAATATCCCGAAGGCACGCTGTCTCGGATTATCTCGGTGATCTTCCGTTGCTCTCTTCAGTGTCTTTCCAAGCTGCATTTCTTCTCGCGAATGAATATCGTTATCTAGAAAGCCACTCTTATCCATAAACTCGCTTGGAAAGCTCGATCAATAAAACCAAAAATCTAATAAAAAAATCTACGACGCGCAGATCGACTCGTCGGCGTGAAAAATATTATCGGGACCCAGTCGATCGTGCAGGAATGCGATCCTTTTTTCCGCGCAAGAAAATGTGATCTTACCCGCGAGCAATGACTTTCTCTCGCGCCATTGGTCAGACGGAGGGGGAGAAAGCCGCTGGGCGACGTTTGATAAGGGTGTAACTCTGACATGGATAGGGTCGTTCCCGCGTGATAATTGCCCGGAACTATTTCAATCGGAGGGGGTGGTACCGACGGTTGCTCATAAAAAACGTCACGCCTTTTAAAAGCGAGGGTAGAAGACGGGTGGCCGGTTAAAGATGGGGTGAAAAAGAATATTAGCATGCCGAGAGACCTCCGCCTACACAATTCTCTTAGAGGACGCGACTTTTCACAATTTAAGGAGCAAAACGGTGGAAGCTGGAAGGAAAGAAGTCAGGGTGAGAAAAAGGGGTGGAGAAAGGGGAAAGAGGGAGAGAGAGAAATCGAAGGAAGAGAGAAGAAAAAAAAGCTTCGAAGGATTCGAGCTCGATTACCAAGGCCGTATTCTTTTAATTACCGGCGTCCTTTGGGGCCACGAAACGAAACGTTTCCCTTTTAATTGCGTGCCCCAGCCTGTACATTCCGCGATCGTTCTCTCAAAGAATTTAATTATCGGCGCGTATGGCAGGTATCCCGCGTCGCCACCGACAGTACCTTCTGCCATTGGAGCTACAATTACGCATGAAATGGATACGATATAAAGCTTTATTAGGACCCGGCATTACACGCTTACTATTCGTGCACCCTGCCACCCCTCTTCATACGTCAATCTGACGCCTCGACTGGCTATTGATCATTAAACTGACGTAAACGATATACTGACGTTTACGTTTCTAGTCTACGTTTAAATTTCAATTTGTCTCGATTAGAGACTTATAACGAAGTCTAGCCACGAGCAATTTTGTCAAAATCTTACGAGAGAAAAATATATATATATATTATCTCCTTGTATATATCTATCTCACTCTAATTTATACTGTCTCACACTGTAACCTTATTTAAGATATTATTGAGTGAAACAGTATAAGTCAGAGTGAGATAGTATATGTACAAAAGATAGAATATGTATCTTTCTTTTTTCATAGAATTTTGACAAAATTGCTTGTGGCCAAACTCTATTATAGGGTCTCTAGTCGACACTATAATTGACTACACCTTTTCTATGCGATTCTGTCATTAGTAAACGCATCTTCCGATTTTTTCAGAATCTTACACACGTGAGTGTATAAATAATCTTATTGATCATTTTAGTCATAATAATACGATAATCGTCGTCTTTCATTTTATAAGACAGTAAGTATAAGTCGTAATTGTCGCTCCTACTTTGTGATAGTCATCTTCTCGGTTTCTTTCAACGTAACATAAAAAGAAGTTTCAACAAAACGTCTACCATGCCAAAAAACGATTGATTCAGTCACGCGAGGACAGTTCTATACTCTCTCCCACTCACGTAACAATTATGCCTCGTTCTCAGAATTTATTTTCTCCCGTTCATCTGTTCTTTTACGGTTCTCGCTCTGAATCTGATAAAAGTTAGCCGATCTGCGAGCGCATCAAAACGAACACCACCATCGGCATCAAACATCGGATGAACTTTGTAGCCCGGGAGCGTCCAACATCACGGATACACCGACAGACCCAGCGATCCAGCCGCGATCCACTTTGCCGTTCCATAGGAGAGAACAGAAGGGGAAACGTAGAGGGACGCAAGAGGTGAGGGCAATCGGTCACTGATTTGGTCAGATCCATAAGGAGCGTGCATAGCAAGGCGCATTAATGACCCGACAAGCATTCCTTGCCCAGATGCCCATGCCTTCTCCTTCCATAGCACTCTGTCTCTCCCGTTTCGCCCCCCCGGCAATCTTTCTCTCTCTCTCTCTCTCTCTCTCCCTTCGCTGTATTCGCTCCTGCTTCCCTCCTTTTCTCTTTTCCTTCTCTCTGGTCCTCTCTCTCCACCCTCTCACCAGAAGTCTCGCGCGATCGCGTTGGGTGGTCTCTCTACTTTTACCGACTCCTCCGGTCCCATATAACCGGGAGACGTGCACACGTTCTACCGTGTTCGGGGCCCTCACGACAACGAACGAACCGAGAGCAAACCTTTATGCCCTTATACACCGCATAGAGCTCAACCGCGCGAGAAGCACACGGGAAAACGCGCGCACGTGGGAGGCCATCGGGAAACGCTGTCTGTAAACGTGTGCTTCGCGAACCGGAAAAGGAACGAGGAAGTAAGACGGGACCTTGCCTAACGCTACCTTCGATTTGCTCTGTCAGGTAGCCTCGAGGAGCGCTTGGTATTGAAACGTCGCGATAACGAACGATGTGCACCTTTGGCGAACCCTAAATGAATTGATTCGCATCAACATCAAGCTTCGTCAGATAATTTGTACATAATTACTTGACAAAATGAAAAATATACCATCTTTTATATAACGTTCTGTTATGTTATTGGTAACAAATCAACTAATGTGTCGTAGATAAAAAACGTTGAGATTCTATTTACAGACTAAAAGTAAAGAAAAACTTTAAAACATTTTATTGAATAAATAATTTTTTAAATAGATCATAAAGTAACTAAGATAAATTTAGAAAGATAAAAATGATGACATAATCATACCGTATTATTAATTTGTTCTTGTGTCAGTCCATATATATTTTCTGTACGTTTAATCTTGCATTTGTTGATTTTGTGGTCTGGGAAAACTCTTTCAGTTCTGCAATAGCTTTCTTGTACTACTGTAATAAAGGCGTATCTATTCATTGTTACCAATGTGATAACGCCCAGTCGTTGTAAGTCTTTGCGTTTCGCACGCTATGCTCCACGTCCTTTCGATCCGCCTTCACTTCCTATGATTATCCACATACCGAATCGAATCGTTTCGACTTGGTGATCTTGAACGATACATTACGACTTTTTTTCGCGTGCATCGGCCTTCTGGTGATCTTCTTGAGTCTTACACTGCCTATTTGCATACCAAAGTTAGAAGTTTCTTTGCTAAGGCTAATCGTTTTTTATTAGAGTACACTTTAGTGTAATATTAATTTTTTTCGTGAAACTTTTATTTTTATTAATCAGATATAATGGATAAATATATAAAGTGATAGGCTGAAATCGAACTAATATTTAGTATACGATTTGTTAATGATATTATGATTGTAAATTAACAAATCATACACTAAATAACGTCATAATATGTAATAGAACTAAAATAAAATTCAAATAATGACTAAAATTTATCTTTTAACGAATCACAATGCACAATTGCGAAAATATTAATATCAAATTGTTAAATATCAAATTTCTGTTAACATAAAAGAAAATATTGTAATTGGAATATTTGGGACAGTTTCTATCTTCTTCGCTATCATCATCATCATCATCGTCATTGCCTCTTCAACGTATTCGTAACAATTTGTTGACGAATAGTTCGCTCTCTACGGATGAGCTCATGGCTTGCAAGCAGTCTGCGATAAATCCAACTTCCCTGACAAATTACCCTCGAATATCTCAAAGTTGTGAAAATGCTCGTGTCACGTTTCACGTCGCGTGCGAAAATAAAGCAACCGCACGTCGGCGTTGCATCTTTCAGGCGCTACTCTCCCCGTATCTTTTCACACGAGCCACGCAGGATTTTCATCCGATCTTTCCACTCTGCAATCACACTCTCGCTATTTCAGCTCGTTAGGATAACGAGGATCTAATGTCGCATTCGCGATCTGACCAATTACGCGGTTACGGCTTGAGACACGTATCTTTCGGCACATTCGCGGCTACGATTTGAGAACGCGCTTCAAAAGGGTCCGCTTATTAGCCAGAATTTCGCTGGAATTTTTCTATTTTCGGCATTTCCTCATAGCCCAAGTCGTAGCGCTCGACGCGAACATCTGTTGTCGTTCTGTTCCGCTCGATTTACATCGATTATGAGAATCAACTTGGGAGCAAGCTTGATTTTCGTCAAATCTGTATTCATGACATTTCTGATGCTTAACACGCTTAAAATAGAAAACTTCCCCCGAGCATATGATTTAGAAAATAATATATAGAAATATAGTTGACACTTTTAATATCTCTCTCTCTCTCTCTCTCTCTCTCTCTCTCTCTCTCTCTCTCTGTATTTTGAAACTGATAAATATAAATTTTATTATAAAAGGTTTAAAATGATTCATACTTTTCCTAATACATCGCGAATGAAATCGCGAGAACGTGACGTCTTTTGAGGTCGGCAATGAGCAATTTCGTCGTGCGGTAAATGAGTAGGCTCGAATTTCTTGCGGTGCGGCATGAATGTCTCGTGACACGATCCTTTAAGACGCGGCTTGCTTTTCCTCGCACGAAGTGATCTATTGGTGGACCATCTGGCCGCGCGTCGTCATAGGGACGACGCATTTACGGGCAGCTAAGTGGCCTTTACCCGACTTTGGTTCCCGAAAGCGCGACAATAAATTTCGGTTCGCCGCTCGTGCCATCCGCCTTTAATTTGACGGGCCGGAACCTCGTTACACTCGTTAGCGACAAACGGAGAAAAAGGAACGAAAACACAGCGGGGGAAAAACGCGGAACGATCCGCGAGTCTTTTTTTATGATACCGAGAAAAAGCTTTTAAGATGGAACGGTCGTTCTTAATTATGCGTTGCAAGAATCAACATCTAAACGTATGTACCTATATGCGTTGAAAAAGAAATATATTTTTAATATAAATACATCAAAGAAGCAATCCACTCTTTTAAGTGAAACAATATTTTGTTTTATTCTTAACTCCCATATGTGTCAAAATGTAAAGTAATTCCATTTCGGTTGTAAATTACTTAGTTTCGAAGTAAACAATGTTCATATTACGTATATGCACTTACAATTTGTAAATAATAAATTAAATTTTTTAGTCAAATTTAATACATTTCTTGAGTTAAATTATTTTATTGCACTGTTTTAATTAAATTGGAAGGAGCAATAACAATCGATAGAAATGATTAAAAATAATTCAAATTCGGTATTTGTAACATTATGTAAATTTAACATTATGTAAATTTAACAGTGCAGCTGGGAATTGATAATATTGATATATTGAGAAAACAAAAAACAGTCTATTTTTAAACTCTACTTGAATTGCAAAACAATTCACAAAACCTTATCACTGATTTAAACTCCGATCAGAGCTTCATATGTGATTCGAATCATGTCGCATTAAACTGTTGAAGCTAAAACGAATTGTATCGTTATAATTGAAAATTACAATTGAAAATTTAAGTTACACGATCATTATAGTAGCGTTAATTTATCTCCAATAAATAAACCGCGTGTAATTCCGATGTTTCATATAATATTAATGCTGAGTTTCTAAGCCCATTATGATTCCGGTCTCCATCGTAGGAGTATATCTCTGAGCGTGCAATTAACGATGGACATTTTCGTAACCGAAAACTAGTCGCAACACGGTAATACAGTATTGCCGCAGCGGCTGATATTGTAATAAACGGACTGCGCGCGAGGCACCGCAGCCATTAATTCACGTGGATCGCGCAAGGCGGTGGTGGTTCGTAGAGGTATAAGAAGGCGAAATTTAGTGAGCCACTGGCGGGAACGTACAGACCTCTAATGGCCATTCCGATGACTATGGTTCTCGACCACAGTGGCAATCCCCTTTCAGTCCCGTTCCCCAAGTTCTCTCGGCGAGTATAGTCCCTTACACGTTGTAACTCGTTCTTCGTCCCGCCAACCACCCCTTTGTCACTCCTTCTCACTTCCTATCGAATCCCTCCTCCCCTAACCTCTCTTCCTATCCCACCCGCGTATATGCAACGGCGTTCCAGCAATTACGCATCGCCGCAGTTAAATACAATGGCCAGGACAACGACTCTGTAATTTATCCCCGGTTTGGGCCACCGCCCGTGCGTTTGTTTTCAACGACGGTGGAGGTCGTCGTTGCCCTTTCCGCGCACCCGTTCCGCGACCATTCAACCCCATCCAGCGTTCGCCACGTTTAAATTAATGATAAGTAATAATGCTGGTGGACGTCGTTGTCTGGACATAAAATACGGACCGGGTGATTATCAGCGGATTATACAAAAAATATCACGTCTACCAAATTGTTTCTCGTTTATAAAATTAACATAAATGTCTGACAGACGACAGAGAATAATATTGTTTAAAAATTAAATCTACATTTAGCAGTATAAACTCGTTTATATCACATATACATGTATTATATCAATTGTCAATTGTGAATCACCACTATATTATGGGCGATAATCAATGGTTCTCTGAATTATTCCATCATGGCACACCCATGAATCTCAAATGATAGAGACTGTCGTTATTCAGTCCCGTTTCTTCGGCAAATTTATGATGATTAATAATATATTACACGCATAGACGACACACGCAGATATGCATATATTTAAAACACGCGTCGATAAAAGCTGAACACGCGAATTTGCAAGTCTTACAAGCTCGCACAAGGCTTACGAGTTTACACGTTGCTTACTTCCTTTTCGTCGTAATTGATGTACGAGTTAAAGAATGTTGATTAGCGAATGGACGATCAATTTTAAGGTATTAAAATCTCTAATTACTTTAATGATAATAAAACGCGACATTTCGCAAAATAGAAATTTATAGCATGATTTGTTGCATTCTCATGATGATTAATAGTTACAATGCTCTCTTATCCCTAATAACAGCTAACAATTAATGCCCTTGTACAGATAATTATTATCTTGCTTCTATTACATCCTGATATAGAATTCTTCTTATCCCATTAAACGCTTACATATCTTTAATCATTTCCTTATTTCAAAAATGACTCAAAACGTAATTTTTTTAGTTATTATTGAATTAATTAAATTTTAAGTAAACATTACACTTTTAATCATCAAAACAAATTAAGTTAAATTTTTATAAAGTTACATTAAAAAAATCATTAAAATCAATTCAAAAAAGAAATTTTAAGAAAAATCATCAAAAATGTTACAACTTCGAGAGAAGTTTTTTTTAAAAATTGTGAAATGAAAATGATAAAAAATTATATTTCATCATGTTAAGAATCTATTCTTTTTGCTGATATTCTTGATTGGTCAATAATTTTCTGTTGAAAAATAGTTTCCCCCTTGCTAGAAAAACTTAGTTTCTTGAATTGGTCAGTTTTGAAGTAAGGAAGCAATATGTTCATAATGCATTACAATTTGATAAATTCGTTTACAATACTTTGAACAGCTTCGGTCGTGTGAATAATGTAGGAAAGTGTATGTAAAAATTTGAAAAAAATTTTGAGAGATTTCGAGAATTTTCTACATTTGTGTTTTTATATATAAATTAAAAAAAAAATCATATTTTTAGCGCAAATCAAATAAATGACAATAAAGATGCATTGACTAAAAAATACGTCTTTCCGCATCAAAAAAAAAAAGAAAAAAATTTAACTTTTTTTAATCTCAAAATTATTTTAAGTCTCTGTATTATTTTAAGTCTCTATATGCACAATAGTAAGTTTACTTTCATCCCTATAAAAATATTGCGATTTTTAGAAATACAAACTCAATTTTTTATTAACTTTATATTGACATTTTTGCAAATATTTCTTTTTTATTTTTGATACGTCAGAATTAAGCAACACATATGTACGGTATCTTCTATCTATTTCTGACGATCATAATCCTTTCAGAACTACCGGTAGCTTTGCTATACACGATACCAGAAAAAAAAACGCGCTCGTAAATCCGATCTCTGTGAGCACGTAAACGCATACGTGTGCACGCAATATCGTCTAACAGGTGCGCACCTACATCGCTTATCTCGCGTCGATCGCCACAAGTCCACGTGCGAACACGTTCGAATATTGACGTACCTACTGTCATCCTCGGTCGAATTCCGTTAGAAATCAAAGTCGACGTTTGCCGATTCACCGTTCTTTCAGGAAAATCAAACTGACTTTAATTAAAAGAAAAAAATATATTTTATAACAAATAAAGCTCTGAGAAAAAATATATGATGTACAATACATTAGCAATTAATTGTACAGTTGTCAGACTTTGCTTCGATAAATTACAAACGAAAATTTGTAAAATAATAATAGTATTGATTTATTAAATATGTACGTAAAAGGATATTAAATAGTATTATCTCATAAATTATATCTGCTGATATTTTACATGTATCATTAAAAAACATAATATCTGGATTGCAATTTGAATATGAATAACACATTAATAAATTCAACGCTAAAATGAAACAAAACTATATAATAGCAGTAACGGGGATCACATGTCTCATTGATCAGACTTCCACTTGAGTTCTCACTGGCCGTGCTCGAGATACCAGACGGCTCGTTAGTTCGGGATCAATTAATACGTCGCAAGACACATTAATGCGTCACCGAAAACGGAAACTTTGAGAGTTTTCAGAGATTAAACAGAAACGTCTTTCCAAAAACGTGATTTTGTCGCGCGCGCAAACGTGAAGAGCGTAGAGAACGTAGATATGATAATGATGTTAATTAACACGAGGATAATTTTAGTTGAGTGTTTATACCACAGCATGGTGACATTCTAAACGCTTTTTGGCGATGTAATTGCTGAATTTTAATTGGCAATTGAATCATTATATCGTTATTACTTTTATTTCTGTTACTTTCGCGTAAGTGCAATGATAGGAGAATAAATTTTTTTAAAAAAATAACTGTGTTCATCCTAATTGATCATTATCATTATTTTTATAATTTATTGCATTAAAAGTTATGCGGCTATTTTTTTTATTTTTATCAGCTTCTTTTTTATCTTTCATTTATTATTATTTGAAACATTGGCTGCGTTCAGCAGAAAAAAATAGT
>Ga0157364_1002494_pt1 | contig 17175 bp, 7 predicted proteins | sample AttsexASBM2_FD_111476 | JGI IMG/M metagenome (GOLD analysis project Ga0157364, IMG submission 111476) | Fungus gardens microbial communities from leaf cutter ant in Ribeirão Preto, State of São Paulo, Brazil - Atta sexdens ASBM2 | ecosystem: Host-associated > Fungi > Mycelium > Unclassified ... | reverse complement strand
TGTCGAAAACATGAACCTTTTGTGTGATAAAAAGAATCGGAAAATCATTGTGTTAAGGATTAACCTTGTAAGTAGGTAGAGTAATTACAGAATCCCAGATATATCACCTATTTTTCTTTAAAACCTTTGTTTTGAAAAAAAAATAGACAGTATTGCTCAAAAGTTTTGATTATTTTTACATTCTTCTATCTTATAAGGAGATAATTAAACACAATATACAATTAAGAAATATAATTATAAAATTAAGAATTTTTTAGCTGTTGAGTGCCTGGAGTATCAATTTGCGTATCTTCAAACCACCTATTTACTTGAAGGTTAAAAAAGAAACCTACTATATTTTACAGTTTGTCCCATTTGATCAAAAATTTTTCTGGAATTTTTCAAGCTTGTTTTTTTTTAGCATGGTTTTTATATCAAGCGAGAAATTGCTCGATTTTACCGCCCAAAAATCCTGCCGTGTAAACACACCGCTATTGTTTGATTCGACGCTTAATTTGCGCGACAAAAGCAAAAGTTCCCAAAATAGCGACGCCAGCGAAACAATGCGTCCGCGCCAATTGTCTGATTCATCTTGCGGCATTTAACATTGTCAAAGCTTCGCTTTTATGAATCACTTTCGTCGAATGTGTGCATTCCGACAGGAAATCTGACATAGCGAAGAAAGCAATTTTCTTACTGTCATTGTCGTCGCCGGGCGGTAAAATCTTTGTCGGGCAGCGACGTTGCAAGTATTCGTTCGCATTTTAATGTCCATTGTTTGTGGATGGCGGATAAATCTCCGGTCGAACGTCGTGCTTTGGTTATTTGATGTTTACCTAGGAAAGGCCTAAAGACAGATTTTCATAGCTAGTCGTGAAATATGCTGTGCAAGAAATACGAGTGAAACATTGTTGTATTTTTTTTTTGTGAAAAAGGGAAAACAGGTAACTGAAAGATTAAGGAAAGGTATCGTAAATTTTCGAGCTTGTACAAAACTCTGTCCTGTGCTATGATTCTAAAAATGACAGGCGTAACGATTTTTTCTTTCACGGCACTTTATAGCTAGGAAAACCATTCTCGAAAATAAATACTTGGCTATGAATCACCCGAAATAGAGTCACATGTTAAACTTCAACAAGCATCGTGGGGTTCTTCCCTTTAACTTAGTTGTTATCTTTTGCCATTCAGCTCCATTTTTAAAATGAACATTTACAGATTTATAAATATCAAGAAGCAATTACAAATAATAAATAAAGAGTGTACGGTATAGAGAATAATTATAATTTTATTAACAGTTTAATTTTCATTTAATTACTAATATTTATTTACATAAAAATGATAATGTTCGTGTTTTACTGATGATATTAAATTTTTGATGATATTAAACATGCTTTTGTTGATGGTTAAGTATTAGCTACAAGTAATCTATTAGCTACGAATAATAGGTTAAAAAACTACGTAGGCCGGATGTGCTGCTTTAAGGGGAAAACGCCGAGGACATTGGGTGCCGCTTTGTGCTACCGCGTTACAAGAAGCAGGAAAAACGTCACAGGTCGTTCCAAGCGACGTTTTACGGCCGATCCATCTCTGTCCATAAAATAAATCTCGTTATTTTACGAACCGGCCGCGTGTCCCGGATTTTCCCTCCCGAGACTTTATCGTTGTCCAAGGACGATGAATCTTCTCTGCTTCGGCCGCATTTTTCTCAGAGCACAGCAAGTGGGGGTATGTCCTTTGATGACGTCATAGAACGAAGCATGAGGTCGAAGGCCTAACTATGGCGAAAGATGAGAATAAAACATGAATAAATATCAAACTGTTTTTGAGCTACATTGACAAACTTTTACTGGCCTTCAGTTTTTCTCAAACAAAATTTTACTGCATAATTTTTCTTCAATCAAAATTTTACTAGAAGTTTAAGCTTCTTTTTACGGAAAGAACAATTTTGTTGGTGTTTAAAAATTTAGATAATGAGATACAGATCAGAAAATAATTTTATTTAGACCGTCAAAATAAGGACTCTTAAATTGGTTGCTAATAAAATATTAAAACTTTTTGCAGCATTCTAATTAATATTTTAAGCATTAATAACATAATTACTTTGATGATCTAAACAAAATTATTTTCAGATCTATATTTAGTTTATTATAAATATTTAAATATTTTTTAAAAAACTGTTCTTTCCGTTATATTTTTATTATCTTTATTATTATCAAATAATTATTTTGGGCAACTTAGCATCAAATTAAAATTAATTATTTTCTATGAAATAAAGATTAAAATTATATTTATAATGTATATTTATGTATATTAATGTGTACAAAAAATTGTATAATTATATTTATCATTATTAAGCATAATTATTTTTAGTTATAATATTTGTATCGTATATTGATGCATTTTATTTGAACTATATTGTCATATTTATTTCTCAGTGATTTATAATTTTTGTGTCTTTTCTATATATGATATTGGCGAAGAAAGAATTCAGTTAGCGGAATTTTACGATCTTGAAACTAGGTTTTGAAACTTCATCTCGATTCGTCATTCTGTTTCACATCTTCTTGCTCCTTCTGAACGTTCTCTCGTTCGGATTTTTCCGCTGCGCCATCCGGTACATGCGCTATCATATACACGACCCAATCTTATTATCTATCTTCTGTGTTTCAGTAATAATAATTCATTGTATCGATAATTTATTATATCGAATGACTGCCCAGAACTGCAAACGTTTAATTTCCTTTTTTCCGAAACGCAGTTACACTTTCAGACATGTCGATAATTGCTAATTAATTATGCCCGGCTAAACAGAATGTTGACGTCACTACCAATTATTTTTCTTAGAACACGAGAAAGTAGGAAGTATTTGTCGTCCTCTGTTATTAATAACTGATTTGAGAAAGTGTAAATAACTTACTTTAAATACGAAGCGCCACTATGATCTATTAAAATGTTAAACTATTATATATATATATTCATATATAAATGAATTAATTTCAGAAATGGTAATTGTATGCCGATATGGTTGTCGGACTTTCAATGCAATTAATCTGAAATATTAATAATCCTCTCAAATTTCCCAAATTAATCTTAAAAAACTGTAATAAACTTATTGCGAAAAATATTACCTCGGCCGGGAGTCTCCTCGAACCCGGATTTCTTGCATTCTCACACGGAATGTAGTAAAGATAATTGAAAAGTAATTCTGACTTTTTTTAGATGTTTTGAAAGCTTAGAACAAAAAAATTTGAGTTGGGCAAAAAAGACCCAGAGTGTCTATAGAATAAATAAAAATATGTGTGCTATGATAGTTTAATATTTTCTTTTAATAATAATACATATCTGCCTTTAGTTGAAAAGCTTATAATAACTTAAAGAATTTATTTGCTTACACACATGCATATTTCTATTTGGTCATACAACTTTTCGATTCTTCTTAAATGTTCAAGAATTAATAACTAGTAGCACAAGCTTGACAGGTATTTTTTTCGTTCGATCGAAAGAAATTATAGTGACAATAATTGAAATAATAAATGCATTTTATGTTGACTTCAATCTTTCTTGTTCACTGTCGCGTGTCGTCGCGCTAACTTCGCGTTACATAAGTGAAGACGAGTAGGACGACCAAGGAGGAGGGAGAAAGATCCGATGTTAATGCCGAGAAGTCATGGTTGCCTTTTAAAAATGGCCGCGAGAAACGCATCAAGAGACCTCAGTCAAAAACATCAGACAAAGCGTCTCGATTATCTTATGCACATTCTGTGTGTATTTAGGTTAAATACGAGGAAATCGAATACTGAGAAATATGTAATATAATTTATTTTTCAAATTATCATATATTGGAAACATTGGTGTTAATATTTAAAAAAAAAAAAGAAACGTTAAATTAGTTAAAACTAGAATTAGTTAATGAAACATTTTTATAGCTTGCATAAATATTGTGAAGAATTTTACATTTTTTAAATTACATTTAAAGTCTATTTAAAACTAAACTTATTATCATATTTTTGAATTGAACTAAATAATATAGAAACAACCTGTATCTTTTGTCATGACAAAATTATTTGAAACGGTTTTCAAGTTTGCGGCTGTTTCCCGTCATAGGACATTTGAATTGCACCAATGATTTACGAGCGTAGGTCTCGGATGGGAAATGCAGGGAAATAAGTGAAAACACTTTAGGAATATACTCGATAGAAAAGGAGATGCAACGACAGTGATAAATTTTATCGGTGTTACGGACGCGTGCGCTATCTCGTCTCGCAGAAAATTTAAGATCCACGCGAAGAAAGTTTTATGATGATCATTAAAAGAGTTCAGTACGACACGAGAAAAATCCTGCGGTCATAAAAGTATCAAAGAATGCAATTATTATCGGACAATGAGATAACGATGATTCCCGACGAACCGAGGAATTGTCGTAGCAGAGCCTTCTTGCAAAGTGTTGCCGTGGGGCGTTCGACTTCATAATAAAATTACGACTTTGTGGTACGGCTAACATGAACAGAGTTTGTTCCTGTGCGGCGAAACATGCTTCGCTCGCTGCATCAGGTGGATTTGATTTGATTTGAAAATGGCGTTTGAGAGGCGAATCGGTACGACGCGTGATATATAATCCGACAGCATAAGAGCGCTGATAATGTCCGATAATGTACACCCGCCCGTCGTGATAATGAACGCGAATGAATTGAGTGCGCCCGATGAGTTTGAGTTTCTGATATATGCAGTTAATGAACGATTTATTATTATTATTGGTGCTGTTTATTTGATGCGCTTTGGAATTAATTCTCTCTCTCTCTCTCTCTCTCTCTCTCTCTTTCAGATGATATTAGTTGAGTTTGAATATAGAAATTAGTTTTAAATTTTTTGATATTATGATTGTGATATCAGCGTGATATCCAATTCTTCATTTTCCGACTATTTTTTAGAGACAATAAAACACAACAAAGAGCCATCGAAATCATACAATTCAGGCAATCATCGAATCGCGATTCATTTTAAAGTAACGTTAATGTTCTAGAATATATCAGCACACAGAGAAAAGTGTTTTTGTAATTGTAATTGCATAAAATAATTATAGTTCCATTTATAGTTTTTATTGCTATAATGATAATTATATTTATAGTTTTATCAAAAAAATGTTAACACTGAAAAAAATTATAATTATAATTGCAATCATTTTTCTCAGTGCAGCTATTTAGCGCAATCGCGGAATTATAATTTAGATATTCCATTTAAAAGTACTGTATTTAATATCGCTAAATTTCACAACTTTTTAAACAATTTTCAATAGCACAATGAAAACGATGTGTTTTTTTGATTTGCAGCAGGATTTCTCAATTCGTTTTCTCTTGGATATCTTCTGCTTTTTATGAGCAATAAGCGTCTTTACATGTATTCATAAGTTCAGCTCAAGCACCGAGCGTGTGCCGTGCATTGCGTAATCGATTATGCCCACAATGAATAAACTGTAACTGAACGTAAGGATTTCAATTATGCCGAGGTAATGCGAAACTAAACGCGCATTGGGAGTTCTCTTTGGTATTGTCGTTAGACGCGTTCAATGCCAACTCGGTAGAAAAGAAAATCGAAATCCCGACCGAGTTGAAAGAGCCACTGATGGTCCATGAATTCGATGGTCGAAATTTCAATCTCGTTGACTTTTCAAAGGCAAAATCCACAATTGCATATGTATATCTCGATTTTCGTGCGTATTATTGACATTATTTCTGTTATATAATTTATTAATAATAAAATTGATAATTTACATATCTATTATTTAATAATAAATAGTACAATTAAATATGAAATATATTTAAAATAATTGGTATTTTATATTTTAATAATGAAAAGTTATTAAGATTTGATTTGTTTCAACTCGATTGTAGTATCATTCAAAAGAGAGAATTATTTTTATTATTTTTATGAAATAGTTAATTTTATTAATTAAGCAAATGGAATGCATGATTATCAGACTATTGATTATTTTATATTAAACTATCTTGATAATTGCTTCACTTATTAAAAAAACTGACTTATTGTAGAATGACCTGATGACTATTTATTACAATAAAATTGCAGTTATGTTGCACGAAGTATATATGCATATATTTTTTATGCGTCGCATAAACATTTGCGGGAATAAAAGGGTTATTTCCGCGAATACAAGACGACCGATCTCTAAGTTAAACGTGTGCAATTGGTTTCTCGCAAAAATCCGTGCATTCAAACGAGAAATGTATTTCCAGGAGGCGACATTCGCGGAATGGTCCAGCGGCCGTGTTTAATTTCGTGCGAAACATCGAACGTTGACGCGAGCGGCTGTAAGAGTGACTTAATAAATCGCTTTTAATAAGGAGCATTCAAGGAGATTAGCGACAAATGACAAATGCGAAACTCTTGGCTTTCGAAGGTCGTCGCGCCAACCGGCGTCTTACTGCCGCCGTGCAAAATGATGTTAGTGTGTCAGTGTCAATGGATGCGAGTCATCGGGTCCGCGTCATGTCGATTGTGATTCAAAGGGAAGATTATTTCGCTAATCCGCCATAATATCGGCTCGCATCTGTAACGGTGTCAGCAAGCGAGACGGACGACGGGAGGATGAGAAGGAGTGGAAGAGGGGAGAACATGGGCAATGCATCTCTCGTTCGTAATATCTACATCATTAGGAGATTGAATCCATTTCCGATGCCAGTGTCACATGCCTACGTCGACTCGTTGTCGCTATCACGAGCGCAGTTGCGGTTATTTCGGGTTTCTGTCACGACCTCGACACTCTAAAGATATACATTTAAACACGTGCAAAATCACGTGGATGTATTTGTGTACTCGGTAGATAAAACTTAAGTAAGATTTCATCCGAGACAGATTGTTAGAAGCACGCTCGACAAATTACACGAGAATAATATTTAATGTCATTCTCGATTTGTAACAAACATTTATTCGCTTTTGTCGAGAAGTTCGATACTTTCAGATATCACATGGAACGCAAGCATTTTGTGTCGATATTTCTCCACGATTCGTAATACGAAGCTATAAAAGTTGAATAAACAGAATTTCGAAAGAGGGAGTCTCGGAATAACAGATTCGTGTTAGCTATTATTAAGTCAGCTGTTTTCTATGTGTTTTTGATTGTTCCACAAAATTTTCTTCTTTCTCTTTCACAAATATACATTGAACAATAGGATTGCCACAGGAAAATTAGAAATCAGTGAATTATTAAGGAAATTGAATTAGAGAAACTGTGGAAAAGTCAGGGAATTTTACAAAATTTTCTAGAAAATTCTTTGCTTCATTGAAAGAAAAATATTGAAATATCGTAAAGCAAATGTTATTTAAGACGTTTCCTTCGATATTTATTAGTTGTGAAAGAATTTAATTGATGGCGAAATACACATTTTTGTGAAATATATCTAATTAATTGTAAAAAAATGAGATAAATGGCTTATTTGTTAAGAAGAAAATTCTATTTCGTATTTAAATAAATATTTATTTCAGTGAAATAAATATTTCTCACAAATAAATTTTTAAATATCTTTTTCTCAGTGTAGTGCTATTTAAAAAATAATTCAGATAAATGCTTATTTCAGTGATATAATATATGTATAATGTGTGTATACATGTGTAAAAATATTTTTACATTTGTATTTATTCGATAGATATTGTATATATGACTTCTTGAGTGTTAGATAGTTTTCTTAGAATGTTACTTATTTGTCGATTTCCAAAAATTGAAAAAAATTTGCTTGCAATTAAATAATTTATATCGAAATGAATTTATGTGAAATTAATAATATTTATTTTGAAAATGAAATAGATGGTTTATTTGCTACAAATAAATATTTATTTCGTTCATTTTTCAATAAGGGATTTATTTCAGAGAAATAAACTTTATATCTCACAAATAAATTTTCAAGTACTTTTTTCTCAGTATAGTAATTTACATTGCTATGTTAAACTGATTCTCTCAACAAAATATTTGATGATTTCCATATATACGATATACATATAATAAATCGAGACGAAAATATATAAAAATGTATAAAAAATTTTAAAATATTATTGAATTCAGAAAAAATCATAAAATTTTATTTTGGAAATCAGGCAAAAGATATTGAATTTAAGAGATTTTAAGATGAGGAATTTCTGACAACCCTGAGCAAATTATATCGTAGCACGAAGGAAATAGCGTATTTATATGCGTCATCAGATGATAAACACATCGCTGTGGCGCAGAGTGCGGTTATAGTGATTATTCCATCTCTTTCGTAAAATGATAATCGCGTTGCTCGAAGCGCATCTTCGTTCTCACGATTACATTCTTACATGTGCACACCCTGCGCTTATGATAACATATTAATAATATTCGGTAACATGTGAGGAAGGAGAATCGGACCGAATTCGGGAAAGAAGGAGTGACGAAGCTCTCGAAGAGAAGCCGCCGAATCGTCAGGAATTCGTAATTCGCCGTTTAGCCTTCCAGGCTCAAAATAAACGCGACAACTCACTCGCGTTCTCGTCTCTCCCGTCTTCTTCTTTTCTGCTTTTGCAGACCTCACGTATATCGTTATCGTTTCTCGACAGTTTGCGCGATACTGTTTGTGCAACATGTCGGTGCAACGTCGCCGATCTCTCACGATAAGTTTCTCTCGTGGACTTTTACCTTCGTTTACTTTTATTTTTGTGGAACTGTATGAGATTTCATGGCTCTTTCACAATCGATAAAATTATATATCAGTCGATAAAATTCTTTCACGTATTGTTACAACGACATAACTCTAAAAATGAAGTTTTCCAGAAAATGAATTTCAATCGATTGTCATTGATTTTTGAGTTGTTTGTATAAAAAGAATAGAGAAATTAAGAACACACAAAGAAAGGGACATATATTTTTATTTTTTTACAATCAGTTATTAGATCAAAATTGCATTTCAAAATTAATATTATAAATTTTTTTGAAATGCAATTTTGATGTAATAACTTATAGAGATGTAATAACTGTAGATAAATAAACATTCTTTCTTTTTTTTTTTGCAAATAACTAAAGAATGACAATTTTTTTAGTTATGTGTATCGTAACAAGTGAAATGTAACAAGTAAAATTGTACATTATATTCCTATGCGTTGAAATGAAAGGAATTTATTTTGACAGAATTTTAATTCGGTTACAGACATATTTGAGGTAATCGAGCCACAATAGAAAATGTGACGTCGTGCACAATTTTCGATGATTGTGAATGAAAATCGATTTTGAAAGCTTTAATGAGGGGAGATGGACGGGTGGATGAAATATGTAAGGGATGTTTCATATTCCGTTGTAACGTGCTGTTTTAACTGGAAGTGACACGGTTTTCTTGATGCGCAATATACTCGAGATCTAAAATGGACGTCGTCAGTTCTAGTTCGTGTCGAGGTTCGTGTTAACCGGAACGCTCTTCTCCCTCTCTTTAGCGCTCGCTGAGTGGTTAACGAAGCCCGCGTCGAATTCGTTACACGTACAAGCGGCGTGCGTGAGTGTAATTGTGGTACAAGCGTGCCGTGCGGTCTCTCACGCGTGTTCGCTCGCATGGGCGAGCGAGCGAGCGAGCGAGCAGGCTCTTTAAAGCGCGCGCAGAAGGTTGACACTGTGCGAGAGAGACGGACGGTTCTATCATTTTGTTAGACTTTACTCTTTGTTGCGAACAGAGAAGTCGCTGCGAATTCAACACATATAAATTTCGATTCGACACAAGTGCAAATTTCGCCAATGCCAGAAAGAATTCTTGTCGTTGTCTTCCTGCCGAATCCTGAGAAAACGGTGAATAACAATTTCGAGCGGAATATTGTACTTTGCGAAAATGTAGAATTAGTGGAGGCAATTTTCACTAAATTATATTATCGTACATTGTAATTTAAATAGTTGTCTATTCGTAATCGTTACGTAAAATTGTACACTGAAAAAAATATAATCAATTTTAATAAATATTTAGTTGAATACTGCCAACTAAATATTTATTAAATATAAAGATATATTTATTTGATACAAGTAATATTAATTTGATTTAACAATCATTTTTTTTATTGAACAAATATTTATTAAAATTAAATATATTTTTTTCTCAGTGTAGTTGTCTTTGTCTGCGTTTTAAATGTAATACGTACAATTCATTATAGATATCGCTCTTTTGTTACAATATAATTCAAAAATTAGTTTTACTTGCAAAAAGAAAAAATGGAAACATACTCTTTAAAAGAGTATCTCTCATATTATTCCTTTATAATTAATTATTACATTAAAATTGCGATTTAAAATTAATATTACAACATTTTAATGATTTGAAATATCTGTTATATTCTAAAAAAATTTGTCTTTTGAGTTGTGATATGGTTGTAGCAAATGTGAGTGATATATGTGTTTGATTTTGTTAACTGTACTTTTTATGAAAAATTTGAAATTATAATGCAGAGAGTATTATCCTGAATGTATTATTTTAAAATTTAATTATTTAACTTTTTACTGTTACTAATTATACACATAATTTACAACTCTTAATTTGATTTTTTAACTGTTAATTTTAATAGCATTAATTGTAATGAATTTAAAACCGAAGTACATTTTATGCAATGTATTGTATAGTTTATTTATCTCTGCAAATTGTCTTTATTCGCCGCAATATCATTTTTTTTTTGCTGTATATCGTAATGCAGATATTGGAATATAAAGGAGTCACATGGAGTTGTTGTAACGGGCGAATAAAATCGGCTACTTCCTTTCACATCGTCTCCTCCCAGTCCGATAGCTATAGGGAAAATGATCGCGCATTAAATCGCCGTATTATTCGACATTCGAACGTCACGCTGACGTCGGCGCGTGCGACCGAGCCGAGTTCCTTCGTAGAAGCGTCACACATTTCATCACGTGGCATGTCGTAACCGGCCTCCTTATCGCCAGCTCCATTTTCACTACACTATATACTACATGAAAACAAGATTGCATCCAGTTATTGATTCTACAATGCGTTAGCCTTATCACACGCTACACTACAAATGTTCTTCCTCGACATCATTCTTATTTGTCTTATTACTGCTCTTAAATTTCCATCGTGCTCACGTAAACATTGTTGAGAGAAGTGACACCAGAGTAATCGATAATATAATTTTTAGCAATATAAGATATACATCAATCAGAATTCTTCCTTAGTTTTACTTCTTATCCCACATCCTGTGATGATTATTTACTTTTATAATCGAATTATTTCGTCTGTCTAAAATGGTATTACGACTAAGTCACGAAGGAGTTGTAGAGGTTCGCTCCAGTACATGGAGCTCGTTCGACGTTTACAAAGTAACGAACCGAGCGGAAAGAGGCGTGCAACGTGCTTGATGTCCCTCGTAAAACATGGCTACGTTGTTTTATTGGTCGACCAAGAAGACGATTTCTTTGTGGTGGGTGGAGTCGATAACGCAATAATCCTTTATCGTACAATTGAAAAGGATGGGACAGGGTCAAGGGAGGAGAAAGAGCGGAAGGATATTCTTTGGTCATTGAACGATCCGTGGACGATGACGTTTTTACGAACCGACGACATAAATCGACTTACCCATGAGTTGGATAAGGAGCAGAAAACGGTTTTATCCGTTCGAAGCATCACTAGTGATTCCTTCGTAGTTTCCTTTGCGTTCTTTGTCTTCGCAGGATTTTGTGGTAGAGTCAAGGAAGAGAAAAGTAAAAGGCCACTGTTGTAAAATATATACTGAGAAATATACAATACACTGTTGGATATTAAAAGAGTAATGATAACCCAATTCCTTGAATTAAATAATATTTTGTTATTTTTAACTTCTATGTGCATCAAAATCAATCCATCTCTAGTTGGATTGCTTTCAAAGTAAATAACGTCCATATTAACGTATGCTTAGTAAATAATATACTAAATTTGAGTTAAATTTAATATATTTGATAATATGTATATTTCTTCTTTAATTTATATATATAATTAAAACAATGAAATTGTTTTTAACGTATTGATTAGGAACAGTGCCCACCTATAGAAATAATTAAAAATTACTCAAATTATAATGTGACATGAATTATAATGTGAAATGAATTTAACAGTTAAGTAAAATGCTTAACCACCGTTGGTTTTTATGATTAAAAATATATGTATGAATTGTATTATGTTGTATGTATATATTTTTTTAATAGATATTTATAAATATAAATAGATAAATATCTAAAAGACTAAAATATCAATCTAAACTACTCTAAGAAAAAACTTTGGTACTTGTGACTATAATTGTGTGATAAAAATATAGTTAAGATCTTCGTTTAATTAATATTTGCAATGTTAGTAATAATAATTCTAGAATTATAATTTTACTAAAAAAATACCTAGTTGGGACCGAAAATAGACTTTATAAATTATATAATTAACACTAAATAAGAGCAATAGTACCTCAGTGAAAATCGACAGTGAATATAAATCATAATAATACAATTATTAAATTATGATAATTGCAGCCATTATTTTCTCTCAGTGCGGAAACAAGTTCGTTAGCTATAAATTATTATGAATATGAATTATTGGTAGAAGCAAGGTACAAGTGTTATAAATAGAATTATATAAATGGGATATAAATGAGATATAGAGAGAAGAAAATAAATCTAAACTTTTACTTTGATACATTTTAATGATTTTCCTTGCTCATTAAAAATACCAAAATCCAGTTAGCTTTATTTTCTATTTTTTTATCTTTTCTTTGATGTTGCATACAATTCGAAGAAAAAAATACTTTGGAAAAATTATAATTTAGAAACGCAATAGAGTAGACGACGTCGTCACAAGAGCAGCATGAAAGCTTATTGACAATGTTGGAGATATAAACGCGAAAACGGTCGATAAATCGCGTTGAACGGAAGCAAATCGTGGCATCTACCGATGAAAACGGCGATAGCTGAGGCCGGTCTATTACGTGTAATCCGGGATTTAAAGTCAAGACGATGGATCGAGACGGATTAGAAACTCGAAGTAATAGACGTCGAATGGATGGGCGAGGAGGAGGTATGCGGTTAAAGGCAGATCAAGTCGGATTTTCGATTCATGTTTCGTTCCTTTAATCACCGTTTATTCCACCTTCTACATTAATTTCACTTTCGGCTGTCTTTACATGCTCGGAGATAGTGCGTGTTTCCTTCCTCTTTTTTATGGTACACTGAAACTTTTAGAGATAACAGAGGTATTAACGTGAATATATCCGAACTTTCATTTCATTCGTTTTTTATACACGCGATGTATCTATATGGGTATTAAAGTACTTATGTCGTATCATTAAACTATTAGATTACCAATTAATGTATATTTTGTTTCGACCCCAGGGTTCTCCCTATCTTTCTCTGTCGTTCCTTCTCTCGCTTCGTGTATCTTTCTCTTTCTTCTTATCGGCGAATTGCGAATCGCAGCTGGCGAGGACCGCTTTAAATCATCCCTTTCTCATTACCATTTCAAATGGGCTGCGATTAACGCGAATTAATTATCTACGATGGCAATAACCCGCCTCCGGGGCGGATCGGAGCACCATGCCGCTGCTGTTAATTCGTTCGAACGACGAGGAGAAAAATCCACCTCGAGGTACATTCGCTATTCCGATATTGAAAAAATATCGGCTAATTCGGCCAGTACGTCGGCTGCGAAAGAGGCGCGAATTAATCCACGGAGGATTAAATCGATCGCGACGCTCGTTGGCAATTGAAAACGCCGTCGGAGAATCGCTGGCACTTAAAAGTACATTAATCGAATACAATAAAACTCGGAGCACACGCGGATCTCGTAGACTAAACGATAATGAGCTGCAATAATCATAGTAAGACGTTTATCCTAAAAATGATTTAGCTTATATAATATAACAGTCCTTTTTTAAAAGATTAATATGGGAAACAGACCTTGGGAATAAAATCTCTTTTCTCAATCTTCTTGAAAGTTTATTATCTTTATTTGACTACTGTATTAGCAGTATAATACTAAAATATTGCAACAGGTGTTACTTAATAAAAAGTAGATTCTGTATCTGTAAAATCTATTGTTAAAAATACAGAGAGTCGTAAATATAGTATATAAATTAATAAAGAAGACACGTAGCATAATCTTTATAAATAAAAAAGTTAATTTGATACTTTGTGATGGAACATAAGTCTTTATCGCCTGTATTTTCATAGATTATCGTGCGTGCAAACACAACAATCGCAAGTGCAAGAACTGATGATAAAAATAGCGAAACATGGAAATCAAAAAGGCAATCGATTTCGCTCGAGAGCGAGCAGTGATTTCAGTACGCGGCTCTCGGTAGATGCCACCGTCGACGGCTGATTGTGCCGGATTGTTAAACGAACATTTTTGAAAACTGTCCGATCCATTCCTCGCGCGGGGACCATCCGGGTTTCGATCGCGCAAATAACCGACAGAGAGGAGTACGCTCGCCACTTGTCGAGAGCGGTTCGAGCTCGTTAGCTCGATGAACTTCGACCGTTCTGTGACAATATTCCCAGATATTCAATAAAACCGAGCCGACCGATGTGCCGGCTTGGAATTTTACTTCCTCGCGCAGATTCGGGATAGAGAGATATTTTGGTATCTTTCGCGTTTTTTTTTCCATATGAAGAAAAAAGCTAACTAAAGAGAATTATCTCAATTTAAATATTTGCGTCGAATTTTGTTTAGGATGAAAAAGCACGAAGAACTAATATTGTCGAATCAATAAGAACGAAGTTAAATCCATAAATTATGGAACATTGTTAAATAATTAGAACGGAAATTCATATTTAAAAACGTGCGAAAACTTTAGAACAAAAGTAAATTGAAATAGGATAACTATAAGTGATCTAATTTTGAAGGTAAATTTATTTATTTATGAGATTTTTACATATTCACATTTGTTTCACGCATTTTTATGTTAGAGCGTTACGAAATCGTAATTAAGTGCTAAGCGACACTTAGAACGTGCAGCCAGTTTTTTCTATTGGCATCGATTTAGTTAAGAGTATACTTTCTAGCTACATTTAGCGAAGCATGAAGTGGCGCGGTGGAAAGAAAAAGAGAGATGAAACCTGACGACATGCGGAGGGACGTGTCGAGAGTATCATAGTGAAGAGACCGCATTCGGCCGTGATAGAAATCCGTGTGACTAAAACATATCATCTAAATAGACATGTGCTACGAAAAGAGCAATTTTGTTAAAGAATTTAAAAATTTATCTACTCATATAGGGTTTTACAATTGGCCCAGTGCTAATTATTATTTTATTGGTTGCCACAGTTCAGGTATTGATAAACTACTGGTTCAATATTGGCTAAATATTGGATGATAACGTGAACTCAGTATTGGCAGATGGTATTGGCCCAGTTATTTTAATGTCATTTGTCAGATGATCTAATATTGGCTAATACTGGTTGACAGAACTTTGGCCATCGTTTGACGGCCAATCATTTGCCAGTGATGACCCAGTATACTGATTGACAGAACCTTGATCGTCAATTGACATTAGCGTTGGCTAAGCGTTAGTTTCGTTGTAACTGCTGGCGATTCTAAATGGGTAGATACAGATCTGAAAATAATTTTGTTGGATCATCAAAATGATTTTGTGGAAATTTTAAGTATGCTGAGCAATGCTGCTAAATGTTTTGATATTATTTTAGTAATCAATTTTGTCATCCTATCTAATTATTTTGATGGTCCAGCAAAATTATTTTCATATCTGTATTTTCATATCTAGCTGAATTTTTAGATTCTTCAGCAAAATTGCTGTTTCCGTGTGAGTGTATGCGCGAAAAGAGATTTTGCAGTGGCGGCAATGAGATAAATGTATCCCAGTAGCGTAAGTGCGCACACTCCACGACAAATAGAGTCGTTCTTAACTTCGCTCGATTATATTACGGGTCTCGAGAAATTACCGAGTCGCTTACATGCACGACTGGGGACGCGATTAAACTTTCCGTCGGATATTTCTCGCCGTCACGAATAATAAGCAGGCTTGAATTAATAAGAAGGAAAGACGTCGCGTACATCGTGAAGGGAAACGAAGGAACGCTAATTATAATTTGGACTGTTATTTTAACAAACGGGATCGTATGATTTCGATTATGTGAAACGTGACGAAAAATGTGTGTCACAAGTGTTTTTACATTTTAATATTTTTGCGTATACAGTAAGAATTAATTGCAGTGAGATAATACCTTAGCCATAAGTATAAAGGCGTCAGTTTATTTTCTCAAAAGAGCACTGGCGGTAATAAAAGCTAAAGAAAGACTAATAAAATATTAATTCTTTGTCGGCAATTAGAGTCTTTAAAGGTATCATCAATATTTTAATTGTGTATTTTTGTAGACAAATTTAAATCTGCAAAAAATAAATAAAATGCAATCTGACTTCTATGGTGATAAAAATTCTGTTAAAGCTTTGATAACTATAGCAGAATTTTATTTCAGGATTTGTAATCCAAAATAAAAAATCTATGCCCTTTGTTTCTCAAAGATCTCTATTTAATAATGAAAGAGTTAAAATCATTATTGTCATGCCAGCAGAGGATTAAAATTGTTATAAAAATAATAAAAATTATTTTTCAGTAAAATGTTTTAATTTATTTTTTGTTAGGTAAAACGTTTATATTAGGTGTGGGAAAAAGTTCGTGGCGTTTTTCCCATTAGATGGCATTTAAAAAACGCCACGAACTTTTTCCCACACCTAATATAAATTTGTGAGGGTGCTTTATATTTTGACCAAGGTTGTAATATTAAAACTTCAAAATTTAGCTGAAATAATATAGTTAAACAGTTAAATTCAAGAAATGTATTAAATTTGACTTTAATGTATTATTTACTAATTATAAATGCATTACATTAATATAGATGCTATTTATTTTTTATTTAAACAATTCAATTATAGATTGGGTTGATTAGATTGGGTGCGGCAAAAATGAAAGTTGGCGTATCTTTTTCTGAAACCGAGAATAATCTGGAAAACTATCGAATATATACGATGATATAATTCCTTAACATTTATCTGCAATTAAACGATCGCGGCGAACAGTGATTATTACTGGTACGTTTAATTTGCATGACAATGCAGCTATTCACTCATTGACATGCACGTTTCGTTTCGCTTTGTGTATTTCGAGTATCGAGAAAGTATCGCGCTTCGGCAAATCGACTTCTAATCGGAATTCGTG
>Ga0157364_1002493_pt1 | contig 17177 bp, 5 predicted proteins | sample AttsexASBM2_FD_111476 | JGI IMG/M metagenome (GOLD analysis project Ga0157364, IMG submission 111476) | Fungus gardens microbial communities from leaf cutter ant in Ribeirão Preto, State of São Paulo, Brazil - Atta sexdens ASBM2 | ecosystem: Host-associated > Fungi > Mycelium > Unclassified ... | reverse complement strand
TTTTAGAAGGCCAAATGTTAACGCTTTAAAACCACAAAAAGGCGGGAAGATATATAAAATTTAAATTGTTATTTCGGTTGTATCAAATCTAAAGCTCAGAACTTTTTTGTACACCTAATATAGTTGTTTCGATATTATATTAATACTATATATAATTTAAATTATGATTCATAATATTGCGGTCTCTATCTGTGACGTCGCGAAGCTCTGTGCCAGTTGAGCTTCAAGCTGTCGAGCGCGACAAAGCGTAACACGCGTGATTATTTGTACTTAAATTATGAGAAATTTACGCACAAATGAATATTACTTATGCTATAGAAGAATATTATTAGTGAATTTAGTCGCTTAAATTACAAATTATATCAATGCATACTAAAAGCTATTCCATGGAATTAGTTAAATGTAAAAGTGATAATTGTTGATTTTACACCTCTGATGTTGATTAAGTTCATTCGATGCATTTTTGCACAAAATGAACGAATTTGGTAAATAAAGTATCACTTTACCCCGTATGGAGATATTAATCAGTCTTACAGTGAAGACTTTTCAGGTAAGAAATCTGTCACACTGATAATATAGAGATAGTCAGAACATATAAGTGGCTATAATAAGATAGTGAAAACATGTAAGTGGCTATAATAAGATGTGATAAAATTGTAAACGAATCAATCTTTGACTCATTTCAGTATAATTTAGTTGAAATAGATCAATTGATAAAGATTTTAGCGATTTCAGTGATTTTCAGCGATTTATTTCCACCAAGAACATTTCCAACCGATTTTATTTCTACCAGCGACATTAATATATTCATAATATATATATATATAATGTATTCAAAACAATTGTACAACAAAAATATAACTATTATATAATAATCCATAACATCTACAGCAAGTACTATATAATTGTTACATAATCTCTGTTATTCATCTGAGTGGAAAATTACAACTAACGAAAATGCAACATGTTGCATTTTAGTTACATAACCTGTTATATTTGGATTTATAAATGTTACATTAATGGTATACAACTGCGTTTGCTGGGATGATGATTAACAAGTTCTCAATTATGATTGTCGTTGCAACTAATAATTAACATAGTAACTAACTCATATAACATTTCTTCAAATATGAAATTAAAAGAGAAACACGATTTACTGCATATTGCGACTTGATTACTTGATAACAAGATATCAATGCACACAAAATTTGCTTCGCTAATGTGATTTGAAATAAGCTAAAACATTCATACTTTCTAAATCAATGTAAAATTGAATAAATAGATTTTAAAATACATGCACAAATTACCGTGTGGAAATAAATGTTTTCATTTTATTCGTTATTCCATTATTATTGTTTAAATCTCGAGAGACTAATATTACTATTAATTTTAAAGAAAAGTTTAACCACTTAATATTTGAAAAGGCAATTCTAAAATTAATATTATTACTTACGTCGTATATTTAAAATAAAAAAATTTTTTTTTCATATTATTACAATCTGCTTTTAATACTGTAACTAAATATTTTAACATTTTGTACATAATTTATCTTAGCACATGTTTAAATAATGTATACAACGAGAAATAGATGCTTAATCTATTTTATAATTATAGATTCGGTAAATATTTATAATAAACATAACTGGAAACAGCTCCGATGCTCTTGACTTTGACATATATTATCACAATCATGAACTTGAGTAACCTCTAACAAGTTTTAGTTTCATTTCTTGTCCTTTGTTAAAAAATTATTAACAAAAAATTATTAACAAAATTATTAACAAAAAATAACGTTTTATTTCTACTATACAGATACACATATACAGTATTAAATTAATTAATTAATACTATTTTATATTTTCATTTACATTTAATAGTTATATATAACCTAACCCTAACCCATGCATATACCATTAAATTTTCCGAATATTTGTATTCCTGAAAAATTTTCCAATTCAAACATCCCCCCCCCTTCCTTCCTGCTTAGAAGCACACGATTTCCACGCGAAACGACTCTCTTTTTTGTTTTTAAAGCAGTGACCTTATAGAAACACTAATGTACTGTTCGATTACATTGTTTATTTGTTTTAGTGGGTATTTACAAATTTTGATCGCGCAGTCTTAGTCAATTCTTCAAATTGTAAGCGTACAGTTTCTCAATATATTAGTACAAGTAAGATAACGTATATTGATTGTGCATCTTCACGTTTTTGTATTTAACATGTGATTTTAATAGTTTGATTTTAGTACAATATTTGATAAGTAAAATGTCGTATCCTATCTCTTTTTTCTGCTTGGGAACTCCTACGCGAAGCAACTCTCATCCCTTTTCCCTCTCTGCTTGGGGGCGTACAACTTTCATCCCACCATTCTGATGTTATACATAATCGAAATAACACGTTGTTTTTTTAAACTTTTTTTATTAATACTTTTTCACAAAGGACAAGCGACTGCTAAAACTTGTTGTAGATTACTCAGAATCATGATCTTAACAATATATGTCAAAATCAAGAGCATCAGAGCTGCTTCCATTATTGTAAACATTTACTATAGATTCTATATGTTCTATAGATAGATCCATTTAGTTTTGTTACAATTTTAATTACTACAAATAAATTAAAAACACGGTTTACTCGATTAGTAAAGTTTGATAATAAAAGCTGTTACAATTCATTAGATCAGATCTCTTGAGAGCAATTATTTTATATCAACTACGGCTTTCGACAATCATCTTGGTACACGAATTTTGCATTCTAGAATAGGCAAACATCGTGATTCATCCATTGCATGTTTTTATAAAGAGAGATAGAAGAATATATTGTAAAAAATGTAATTTGTATATGTATATGTGTATGCAGTAAAAAGTACAAAAATAAAATAATTGTCAATAAACCAAAATAATTGTCAATAATTGTCAATAAAGTTATCGGGAAATCATCGGGGAATTTTGTTTTGGATGAATACCTTGTTTATTGTAAGAAAGAAGTCACAACACGAAAAAAATCAGAGCGTTTTGGGATTCCGAACCGAGGTCTGATCTTTTCCTTGGTGGACTAATATTGATAGATTTTCGTGTTATCAAGCCCAATGCTGATAGCTTCTTTGTTGTTTTTTTCTAAATTTTTTAAATACTTCTGTACACGCTATGAGTCATCATTATCTTTCTGTTTTGAAAAGCAATTTGGTATTAGCTAAACATAGCGCATAATGTGCGTTAATAATGGTGACATAATTTCGAAATTTATGTTGTTATCATTAAAATAGTACTGTTATGTCAATATTCTGCTGCTAAAATGTTTTAGAATAAAACATTTAACAATGCTATGTCTTAGATCTTGAAAATCCAAAACGTTAAAAAAATACTGATAATTATTATTGATCTGTCTATAGATCTGTCTATAGATAGATACAATTAGATACAAAAGACATCTATGTTAATATACCTATATAGGTCTACCATATAGGTAGATGTAATTACCTACATTAATATACCTATATAAGTCTAGTTTTTTTTAACTGTGAATAACAATATGAAAGTGCTTGTCTCCTTTAAATAATAATAAACCAATTCTTTAATTTTAACATAAGAATAAATCATATTTTAGTATTATAGTTACGATTTTAATTATAATCATATAAAAATTCTAAAATTTTCTAATTATATACGATGCTCGTACTTATTTGCTAACTTATTTTAATATTGTTCCCCGTGTGGAAAGGAACTATTGAGAACTATTGTGTATTATTTAGATTTCTATGGTTACTACTCAATTTATACAGTTATTTGAATAGTAACTATTCTTTTTCTCGCGACTACGTAATTGAATAGTAATTAAATAGCAGAGTTATGTTTTAAACAACGCTTTTAAAATAGCTTGTTTAAAACACTTTTGTTTCAAACAATTTTAAACTATTGTTAATTAAACCTGTTTAAAAACACTGCAATTAAAATATTTGGAAAAGAAATTCTAAAAATGAAACAAAAAATAATATGTAAATATGTTGCAAAAAAATTATTTATTTATTTATATGTACATATATTACTACTAGTACTACTATATATAGGCTACAAACATATAAATAATAAAATAAAATTCGTTAAATCTTTTAACGGAATATAAACTACATTCAGTAATTTTTTCTACTAATAACTGTAAACATAAAAACTTTTAAAACAGATCAGATTATACAGTCTCAGTCTCAATTCTCAATATTCATGTTCAATTAGATTAGTTTTTGTTCAATACTTTCAAAATTGTTATTAATTTTGAAACTTTTTCTGTGCCTAATTTGTTTCTTAGTTTTGTGGTGCACTAATCTAAAAACTGAAAACAATCTTTCTATGCAGTAAAAGAAGCAACTGTATGGAATTGTATTAGCAAATCGAATGTAACAACATTGATATTATTTTTTAGCGCAAGTCATCATATTATTGATTTAACATTTTTAATGGCTTCCTCAGAAAAAAGATAAATTTTGAACGGAGTTTTTGCTCGGTAGAAAGGATATAAAGTCAGGTATGGCTGCAGAATGATATGAACCAGTATCCTTGATTTATCACCGTATACTTTGGAAAAGCATTCAGTGACGCTTACACAAGAATCATATTAGCAGTAATAAAAAATAAAAATAATAAATAAAAATAACTGATTCTTTCAATTATATATTATTTTTTATGGCGAAAGGTTCAAATATTCATACAATATTTTTTGTTTATTTAAACAACAAAAAAAACATTTAAAAAAAAACATGTTTTCCTCCTGTATAAAACATGTCTTTTTGTTCCTTAAAAAACACAAAATAAAACAGAAAACATTGTTCCAAATAAAAAAAAACAATGTTTTTCCTTTAAAATAAAAAAACATGTTTTTTGAACAATCTTGTTAAGTAGTAATTACGACTATCAACACATAGTGCTGAAAAATTATTTGTGACTACGTAATTGAACAGTAATTAAATAATAACTACGACTATTGACGAATAGTTCTGAAAAATAACTATTCGCGACTACGTAAATTAATTGAACAAAACGGCGTATGTAATATTGACTTTATTCATTACCAAGTTGACATCAATCTTTATGCATAAAATTTAATATTTTATATTTATTTGTTCGTACAAATATTTTAAATAATGAAATATTTTTAAATAGATTTCTTAAATGATTTAAATAATGAGAAATAATGAAAAAAAGGGATGACTAGATTACAGGATACTATAAAAAATAATTGTTTATATATTAACTGTTTAAACCGTTAATGAAAAATAATAACCGGTTATTTTGAAGTAACAGTAACTGTTTTAACCGTTAATGAAAAATAACCGTTTAATTCATCCTTACTATCTAACTAAAACTAAATACAATAAAATATCAGGATATTTGCGAACTGGGAAGTAATACTACCAAATTTTCACGAAAATCACTAAAATGTAGTTACTACTTACTATTTGCTCCAATAGTAAATTATTCAATGATTCTAATCCGTAATAATGAATGGTAAATTCCTATAGTTACTATTCGCCCCAATAGTATTCATAAGTAACACTGTTTGTAACTGTCACTCACCAATCTGGATGAAATTATGCACATTTGTTTAACATTGAAAAATAGTGAACCCGTGTTTATATATTTTTCCTTAAAATTAATTTTAAGGATTAAAACCAAGAATGGATTTTAGATGAATATTTTTGATATTTATTAGTTCAATTTACTGGCACAAGGTTTATACATTTATTGGAGTCATGCTACTTCATTAAATCTTGATTTTCGTCTTATTTTTGCTAATTTTCTTTGAAGGATCACGAAAAAATCAATTTGATTTCCAAATGATCTTGATATTTCTAAGATCAAGATAAAGATATCATTTCAATTCTTTATCAATTCTACAATTTTCGGAAACATAGTTCATTGCTATTTATATGCTCGGAGTAATTCTCATGGCGAGATAACACTTTTGAGGATGATTGAGAGATGATTTCAATTCTTAAAATTAATTTTGGGAACACATAGAAAAATGTTCAATATTTTTCAATGTTAGTGTACACAATTTCCACATTGGTGAGTAACAGTAGTAAACTATTTATTCTAATAATAATATTCTAACAATAAATGCGTAAATAGTTACTATTCGCTCCAATAGTTATAAATAGTAAGGTCCCATAATATTACATGACATTCGTACATAGTTTTTTGAATAGTTCTGAGTTATATTTTACAATAGTTTTCATTAGCTCCTTGAAACTATGTCATGTAATGAGTTATGAGACCTTATTATTCATAACTATTGAAGCGAATAATAACTACAGGCATTTATCATTTGTTATATTATAGTAATGAACATAAATGCCTGTAATTACTATTCGCTTGAGTAATAAACTATTCGTATTTAATAATAATAAATGATAATGTCTCATAATACTACATTGACAATATAAATAGTTTTCTGAATAGTTCTGAATAATTATTTTTCAATAGTTCTCAATAGTAGATACTCAATTGTTTCTTTCCATACGGACTAACAAAAAATTTAAAAAGAATATTTTTTAAAGAGCGAAAATTTTTTTAATTGTTTTCAAAATTTTATACAATTCATTATATAAGAATATGTATTTCTTGTAATACTTCTACTAATAGTACTTCAGGGGATCTTAAAGTCGTCTGTATTACCGATTAAACCATATAATTTCTAAGTAATAAATATACTTAATTAAGAAAGTAAGTTGGACTCCTTATAATTTTATATAAAAATTTAAATTTAGCAAAAGAGGCTAATGGAGTTATCTAAGTCCAATTTTCAGAATTCCATGCTGTTTCTTCATGTAAACTACTAGTCTGTGGACTATTATAATATTTCGTAAATACAAATTGCACAGCTTTTATATGAAGCAAATATTGTCATGATGTGACAATTTTGGAGCGCCACATTAGACTAATTGCAAGAAATGGTAAAAAAGAAATTTTTTGTTGTTCTCAACAGATTCTACTTCAGAGACACGAATAAATGCGTATACTTTAATCCTGGAAAAGGATTTTCAAATCAGTAAGAAAGGAATAAAGTAAACTATTAGATTATATAAAATTATTTCTAAAGATTATATAAAAAATTATTTCTAAAGATTATATAAAAAATTATTTCTAAAGATTATATAAAAAATTAAATTGCAAAAAGGGCTAATATGGAATCAACGCTGTAAGTGATGCGTAAAAATTCTCTCTAAATTATTATTTAATAGATGGTATATAAATAATAACAAATATATATATATATATATATTTGTTATATATATTATTATATTATTTGTCACGTCATAACAATATTTGCTTCATATAAAAGCTGTGCAATTTGTATTTATGAAATATTATAATGGTCCACAGACTAGTAGTTTGCATGAAGATTCTAAACAACATTCTGAAAATTGGATTTGATTGGATTGGACTTAGACGTCTAATTAAAACATAATTATTACATGAAAATTTATGTGTATGTGTAGTATGCGTGAGTGAAATATTGATGATAGTGTTAATGATACATAAATCTCATTATTCTATTCATATCGTCTGTGTGTAAGTGCTATTTACTTAATATGACTAATCGTTTTTAGGATTCTCTTAAAGTAAATAAAATTTAATATTTATAATATAAATTTTAAATTTTGTTGTACTTTAAAATAATTGAAACTATCTATTGGAGTTTGTAAATGATTACGTAGGACCAGAAAATTGGCCGGGAATATGTATGAAAGGAAAGAAGCAATCGCCAATTGACATTGTGACGGAAGATGCTATAAGAGTTGATCTCGGTGCTCTTAAATTCCACCGATATGACTTCGCTTTTCCTAGTACGATGATTAACACTGGACATTCCGGTAAATAAATAGAATATAATACATTTTACTGTTCAATGTTTTGGTTGTATATTTTTTAACAAAACTAATTAGCAATTATAAGTTTTAATAAATATAAATTAATAGAGAGTAAAAAAGTGTGTCCCTAAGAATCTGACATTGGATGTTTGTGTGTTTTTTTTATTTTTATTACATATAAGTTATAAACGTTTCAACCGAATGTTCTGAGTCATCATCTTCAGTATAGAGTTTCCTGTAAAGAACACATAGTTGCTTATTTAAAAAATTATTCATTTTGCATACATATTTTTTTTATGTAACTATGTGCTTTTTTGTATCGCTTAATTCATCTCTTATTCTGTTCATTAAGGATTATTAAAAAATTAATAGTATACGAGTTATTTAACATTTTATATCAATATGTGTCGGTTAGAATAAAGTATAAAATATCGTAAATTATTGGTTTTTTGATATCTCTAATATTTTTATATACAAAATAATTAGAGGAATCATATTGTGTAAAAAAATCATACAATTTCATTTTAAAAAGTGAAAGTGACTTTGAAGTCTCAAAAAATATGTCCTTGAGCAAAATTTTGATAAAATATCGATTATGGGACCAAACTTGGAACTCCAATGATCTTAATCTTGATATATGTTATATGTTAAGGTTATGATCCTAATTTTCAATAGGTTTTAACCATTGCTCGTTTTTCGTTAAAAAGTCATTAACAATCAAAATTGATAATTATTTCATTACTTTGCGTGAAAAGTCAGACTCTAAACAAAGGGGAATCGACTAGGAGAGTAGAGATTTTCCACGCGAAGCAAGGTTTACTCCATCTCCCCTCTGCCCAAGGACGCACGACTTTCCGCACGAAATGAGATCCATCCTCTCCCCTTCACTTGATTAAAATTATGCGCCCCTAGGCAGTGGGGCAGTGGGGGTACCTCTTATAAAATGGACTTTTCTTCGTTTGGAAAGTCGTAGACTTCTCTAAGCAGAGGGGGGAGAATCGTTTCACATGGAAAGTTGTATGCCCCTGTGACTTTCGTAATGTTTTAACCGCCGTTCGTTATTCGTTATAAACAATTAAAGTTAATTATTATCTTTGATATTTTAAACAGTTATACAATAAACTTATACATTGATTTATGTACTGTATAATATAATTTATACTGACAATGATTAAAGTTCAAATTATATTTATATGTGTTATACGTTAAATTTATTTGTTTATAACTTTTTAATGAATAACAAGCTTGTTGGAGGTTACTCAGGATTAACATATGTCAAGAGTTTAGAATTCGATCCCCTATAATCGGTATTTTTACCAACAACGGAGATATTATAAATGATCTAGTTACTGAAAACACACTATATATAAATGTTCATCCATTAATACATAAACAGTCGCAAGTTATCATATGTAGTCGCATAAATAGTATAGCAAGATTGTCAATGAATCGCCTTCATCATGTCGCAGATGTAAAAATCACGTCGATTATATCAAATGATGAATCAATAAATACAAATTGTTGTCAAATAAAGACGTAATGATTTCGTGGAAGTATGATTTTAAATTCGTGTTAATTTATAATTTTATAATAAATATATGTCGTCAATTTTGTATGATGTGATAATTACGTACAGAATAACATTTGGCAACCTTATTAAACTGAGGATAACAAAGAAATCAAAATTTTATCAAAATTTTTTAATATAACATAACGAATAGAAGCAAGAGCCCGCAAAGTATTATTTCGCGAAAGAAATTATATTTTTTTTTGTACTTTCAATAACTTTTAATTGAAATTTTTTCTTAGTGCAAATACTACTTCATGGTGTACCACTTCATCTCAGTGGCGGAAGTCTATCATCAGTGTTTGTTTTGGAGCAAATGCACTTTCATTGGAGTGCAGAGCATACTGTGGATGGTTTACGTGATCCACTAGAGTTGCATCTAGTGCATTATGATATAAAGTATACAAATTTTAGCGTAGCCTTGCAACATAAATACGGGATTGCTGTGGTTGCCGTTCTATTTGAGGTGATGTGTTATTAATTTCAGTATTGCTTTCTTTAAATTGAGAATTTTTTCTACACAAAAATTATGTATGGACATAACAACGTAATATTTTGTTATAGTTGAGCAGTGATGATAATCCAGATCTGTCGTCCATTGTAGATGCAACAAAGTTGGTATCAAATTGGGTGGGACATAATATGATACACGTAAGGAATAAGTTGATACCTTTATTGTTCCTACCAAAGGATCATACTACATATTACAATTACGAAGGATCTTTAACTACACCCGCATGCCAGGAAGATGTATTGTGGTTTGTTATGACTGAGAAGCTTAAAGTGTCGGAAACGCAGGTAACTTGAATGTAAAAATAAACAGAATGTTTAATTTTGTGAGATTATTAATTCTATTATTTTTGTATAATAAATTATAAGTTAATTATTTTCTTAGAATTCTTTTGGATTAATAATAACAATAATAATTATATTACTATATTAATTATATTACTATATTATTTAATCTATTTCTAGATGGACGTATTTAGACAAATGGATGGCAGTAATGGTACACTGAAGTTCAATTACAGACCAATTCAAAAGCTCGGCGACAGAAGAGTGTACCATCGTCTAGAGGGATATATTAATACGTCGTCGAATATTACTTGGAGTGTCTCTACAATTCTTATCATTCTTCTAGTCAGATTTTTAGACAAGAACTTTTAGTATAAAATAAAAATAAGCGCCAAATCAGACTTTATGTAATAATACGCGTACAACGTGATATGACAACTGTTACATGTGATATAATTTATTGCACTGCTTTGGAAAACAAGATGCATTTATGAGGGTCATTTGAAAAGTTTTGAGCTTCAACATGAAGATGGCACTACTCTTCAAAACCATTTTGGTATTACAATCGTACATGTTTTGCAAGATACCTGTGAAAGTGTTGAGGCTCAAAACTTTTCAAGCGACCCTCATATTATGACAAATGTTATATACTTGTACAAATGCATTATTTGGAAAGCAATGTGTTTCACAGAAACATTGAAAATTGTGGGCTTATTATTAATGTTGATATAAAAAGATGAAAGTTTATAAATAATGAAGAATGCTTTTCTTATAATCTCCTTCTAAATTCTATTGAGATATTGGATAAGGTTTTTCTATTAATTAATTATTTGATTGTTAATTTTTATGTACAAAAAATTCTTTTCATGTAAACAGTTTTTGTGATACAACTCAAATATATATAGAAATATATATATATATATATATATATATATATATTGTTATATAATATCTATTATTTAATACTTATGTTGTGTCTAATCCGATATTAATAGTAATTGAAAATTGTCGATTTGTGAACACAGATTAAAACGCATAACAAAATAGCGCATTTTTATGAAAATATGTTCCTATTTTTATGTACATAGAAATATAAATTATGTTAAAGTTAATTCTATAATATTATACATATATTATATTAATTTACGTAGCTTTATTTACCACTGACAGATTTTTAGCTAACATGAAATGAATTAAAACATCTCTTTAATTAAACTTCAATTCCTATTTATTTTGTCCTATTTATTTTATTCCTATTATCATTTTCTTACAAAATATCTTTAAATTAAATATTACTAAAAATAAATTTTTAGATTTGATTTGTAATGTTTCTTATGTTTAATTCGTTTCTTATTTTTAGTGTTAAAGATAAAAATATTATTTAATTAAAATATAACTAATATAAAATCTAATTAGAAACAGAATATTTAGAAAATTTTTTTAATTTTAATACGTTGAACGTTTCTGGGATTCTTTCATTAAAATAAGATCAGGGTATTATTTGAAATGAATTTTGATCGAAATTATTCAATTATTCCCTAGACATCTATTTTTTAGGAACAACAGAATTCTGATTTCATTCCGACTTATTCCATGATAGATGCCCTATAGGCTATACTATTTCGGCGCTAAGACAAGCGACAACATAGTGCGAGACCGATCGCCACTTTACGCGAGTCGGCGAGTTGCGAGAAATTTAGATTATATTGAATCTTAATAATGGCTGAACCAATCAAATTCTATGTAGGTTTACTTGATATCTTTCACTCGGATTGTGTAATAAAAGTATTTACTCTTATTTCTTCTTTATATGGCCTACAAGCAGAGATATTGCGACGCAAAGTTCGGATTTAAAACTTTTTTATAATAAGATACGTCGTCATTATTATTGTCAATTCTAAAAATGTACTGTTGCAACTTCTAGCACAAGAACGCGGTGTATTGTTTCTGGCATAAGAGGTACTGATTAGTGGGTGCTGCGGTAAGTTTATTTACGTCGCATATGCTCCAATATGCTTCAATATATTGCTACTATAGCTCCTACTAGAACATCGGAGTGAGTAGGAGCTATGGTAAAAACATATTGAAGCATGTTTTGGAGCAAGTGAGGTTATATGATCTTGAGTTCATGTATTGTGCAAATTACGCAGCTTCAAGAAAGGGAGCGAGTATTGTGAGTAATGAGTTTCTGAGTAATGAGTTTATATGCAATCCGTATTAACCCAATAAACACATGATGATATATTAAACGCAAAGTAGTACAAAAATGATATAAGAATGAAAGTGGTAGGAGATAACGTTCTAATTACTGTATTTATGCAATCGTATAATATATAATAATGATATCCGTTTTTATTATGTTATTGTATTTGCATAATACAAAACAGATTTCATATTTGTTAAAAACCATTATAAGAAAGGAATGATTTAATTTTTAAAGGTATCTAGTATGTTCGGTGAATACACCTAATATTCGAATAAATGATTAAAATGCGAAATTCAAATAAATGAATAAAATGTGAAATGAATGAAATGTGAAAAAACTCATTCGAATACATTTCTTTTTTATTCGTCAAGAAACGAATAAATACTTGTTCATTCCATTTGAATATTTTTTTAATATGATTACGAATATTTCCGTTTTGTATTATCTGTACATTGCTTGCAAGCCTATAAGAGAAAACAAAAATCTATAAAACCAACGATTTGGTTTATAGCTAGCTACACCGTTAATTCATAATCTATATGATTACACCGTTAGTCCACAATCTATACGATAAGCATCCTTGTTTAATCTATAGGTTAAGTAAAGATATTTTTGATGGAAATAAATAATATATTTCGGAATTTAATGTCAGATAATGTCACATAATAAACGATGCGCCTAAGATATCTTATAAAATGTTTATAACATTACTGTGATGTAATCAGAATATGTATGACGATCTATCGGATATTTATAAATAAAAAATGTATTGCTTTCTAAAATATTTTTCAAAATTTTTAAGTTCCCTTCATAAAATTGGAATATTACAATGAAATAAATAAAAAAATAAATAAAATTCTATTTTTTTTACTATTTTATTTTTTAAATCATCAAAATGCCGATTATAGGTTAAAGGATAACAATTGCTTATTGGAGCTTTTTTTTTCAATTTATATTTTGTTTGGATGAATATGAATACTTGTTAAATATTCATAGTTTTTTGTGAATAAATATTTTTGAAAACCAAAAATTTTAAATGAATATATGATTACATCTTTTTATGAGAAAATTTTGAACAAATACAATTTGGAACTTAATTACAAATTTTTGTATTCATCGAACACACTAAGTATATCGTTCATATATATACATATATATATATATATATATATATATTTATAGAACCGAAAAAACTGTTTATTGAAAACATGATTTATTAGATATACCACACATATTTTTTATAGCTAAAAAATATTATATTAATAAACATACTTTATTATTTATATTTAACTCATATTGAATTAAATAGAGATATATTCTTAACATTCATAATAATTAGACATATTTCTTTTTATAAAAATGAATCAAGATATCGTTATACAAGATATCGTTATACAACTATTCATAATAGCAGCATAATATAAAAGCAGGGAATATGGGAAAGCGTTTTTTAAATTAACATTGCTCCGATATAAATGTATATGAAAACATTAAATTTACACAGAACTGTTGAGTTGATATATTAGTTACAATATCCAATAAATGACAGTCGCAAAAATTTAAATCCAACATCAATACTAATAAAAAAATAAAAAATATGAAAATGGATGTCTATGAAGTTAGCACTGCATTTTATTAATGTTCAAAAAATAATGATGAATGTTCTCGTAGCACTTTCCATTGTTCTATTGTTTCTTAATTTCAAAAATGTTTTGCATTTTCAATATCAAAAAATCAAAGATAAAAAAATGCCGCGCTTACTTCACATTCCAGCACGGCATAATTTCCTCTAAAGTTTCAGATGCTATCGAATATTACGACATCAAGTATTCATGTTTTTTTTTAAACTAGATTGATTATTATATGATGTTTCAAGACAAAATTCCAACAATTAATAATTTTTACACAAGTTGGAATATTCGAATTCCACGTGTTGACCTGATAATTTTGACAATAGTTCTGACATGTTCCGCTTCTATATGAATAAATTATTATCAAAGGTCGTTTCCGCTTTATAAACAGTTTTCAAACAATTTTAATCGTTACTAATACGTCCCTTGACGGAAATGTGTCGTGCTCATTATTTTCAGCATTTCTGGCGGTAGTTCTCAATTGTTCCGATCAAGTTCTATACGAATACATTATTATCAAAGATTGCTCCACCTTATAAATATTTCTTAAATTTTAGCTATCGCTATACTTAACTATAGCACGTCATTTACTAATTATTTTCACTTCTGGCAGTATTCTGAGTTGTTCCGCTCGACTTCTATGCATCATTTCGAATGTTCTTCTGCCGTATAAAAATTTATTAAGCAATGTATAGTATGATTCGAATGATTCAATTGTGTATTGATAATTATTACAAAATATTGTAAATTTTATAAATTAATTTTATAAATTTTATAAATTACTCTGAATATCAGAACAATTACAATATGAATCATAAAATGAATTTAATGTTTTATTTTTAAGTTAAGTTGTATATTGTTGTATAATTCACAGATTTTCCTATGTTTATGTTTAGGCACTTCAAAACGTCGAGTCCATCGCGATCATTGCGTTTTTTTTACAATTAATTCTATAATATTAAATATTTTATGAAAAATAATATTAGCATTCAGAGAGGTTTCTTATTTTTGGAATAAATTAATATATTATGTACTTTAAAAGTAATTAATTGAAGTTAAAGATTAGCTAATTTGTCATTTACTTCTTCTTCTTCTTCAATGGCACAATTCATATCAAGTCAGGGACTCCCTCAGGCTTCTTTTCTAATTATCTCGGTTTACATCCTCCAGTTTTTCATCTTTAGCAGCTTCCATGCATCCATCGAGACACTGTCTTTCCATTTTGAGTTTTCTTCCTCTAGGTCGTTGCCCTAATGGTTTTGCTTCCATTAGCTATATGGTCAGCCCATCGTAGTCGCATAAACATTATATGCGTAAACAGATTGTGCTTTATATACGTATTCTTGATAACTCATGATTGTAACATATTCTCCATGTACTATTTTCCTGGACTGGACCATATATTCTTGTTTATAATATTTTCCTTTCAAAAGTATCTACGGCATTCTCAATTTTCATTTCTATGTCATAGTCCAGGCTTCCGAACCATACAATGCATATTAATGTTTTGTACGTAACTTTCTTATGAATGTCTCTTGACTCATTACTCTTATCAAAGAGAAGTATGCCTTATTTGCCGCTTTAATTCTCTCCCTCACGTTCGTTTCCTCAACATTTTCAGATGTTAAGACGGATCCCAGGTATGTGAACTCTTTTTCAAAATTGTAATTGTGTTATGTTTGTTATGTTTCGGTTCAGCTCTTACTGGCTGTTTGCTTTGAATTAGGATTTTAGTTTTATCTTTATTTATAGTCCTATGTCTCTCACTGCTTTTTCTAGTTTTACAAACATTTCTTTTAAGTATACTGGTGATCTAGTTAGACAATTTATATCATCCGCATGTGCTGCTAATTGCTTCAATTTATAGAGTAAATTGACATCCACTTCTATCTCTTTTATTACTCCCTCCTGCCAAATTGAACAATATCGGTGCAAGACCATCCCCCTGCTTGAATCCTTTTCCTCCAACCTGAAATTCAAGTTCTTGGATCCTAACTTGGACTGTACTTCTTGTATTACACATTGATGTTTTAGTAAGCCTTACTAATTTTTGTAAGAGTCCAAGTTTTAGCATTGTCTTATACCAGGTATAAGCTTAAATCCGCTGTTTTTTAGTCAGAAAAACACATTTTTTTTCTTAGAAAGCAAAAAAACAAATTTATTCAAAATACTTGTCCCTCTAACTATACATTTTTTCCATCTTTCGAGCAATTTGTGTATACCACGCCAAAAAAATTTCTCATCTTTCGAGGCAAACCACTTATACAACCATTTTCGAACGTCTTCGTAAGAATCGAAGTGCTGCTCAGCGAGCGCGTGGCCCATCGACGAAAACAGGTGATAGTCAGAAGATGCCAGGTCTGGTGAGTAAGCGGGATGGGATAGCACTTCCCAGTTGAGTGTCTCCAAGTAGTTTTGGACCATTATTGACGTGTGCGATGGTACGTTGTCGTGGAGGAAAATCAACTTGTCATGTCTTTTCCGATAATGCGGCCTTTTTTCACGCAGAGCACGATGCAATTTGATCAGTTGTGGGTAGTAGCGGTGAGCATTAACAGGTTTCACCAGGTTTTAACAGCTCGTAGTAGATGACATCCTCCTGATCCCATCAAACGTACAGCATGGTCTTCCATCCGAAGCGATTTGGTCTTGAAGAAGATGTTGATGATTGGGCGGGATCAACCCAAGATTTCTTGCGTTTAGGATTCTGAAAATAGATCCATTTTTCATCGCCTGTCACAATCCAATGCAGAAACGACTTTCTTTTTTGTCTGGCAAGCAGAATTTGGCATGTGTTTTGGCATTGCTCCATCTGCCTATCGTTCAGTTCATGCAGCACCCATTTTCCGATCTTTTGAACCTTCCCCATGGCATGGAAATGGCTGCTTGAAAAACATCCAATTGCTCGGCAAGCATTTTTTGCGATTGGGTATCGTCCTCGTCCAAAAGAGTCTGTAATTGACAGTCCTCAACCTTTCTGGGCCGATTTTCACGCTTCTTGTCACTCAGGTCAAAATTGTCATCATTGAACCGGCGAAACCAATCTCTGCACGTTGTTTCCGATAAAGCATTGTCGCCATAGGCCTCCACAAGCATTCGATGCGATTCGGCAGCC
>Ga0157364_1002492_pt1 | contig 17181 bp, 8 predicted proteins | sample AttsexASBM2_FD_111476 | JGI IMG/M metagenome (GOLD analysis project Ga0157364, IMG submission 111476) | Fungus gardens microbial communities from leaf cutter ant in Ribeirão Preto, State of São Paulo, Brazil - Atta sexdens ASBM2 | ecosystem: Host-associated > Fungi > Mycelium > Unclassified ... | reverse complement strand
TAATTTTTAAAACATTTACGTCGTTCTTCATTCGTTTTTTTACTCATGTAGATTACTAAAATCTATTGATAATAATCTATTGATTATTTGCTACCGATGATTAATGTTTATTTGATTTAAAAAAAGTTATAAGATCATACTTGTTCTAATATTTATTTACGCCACAGTTAGTCCTTATTTCGATACTAGTTGATTTCTAACATCTATCGCTCTTCCGACTGATACACATACTCAGAGCTCATATTTTGATTGCCACGCACCCTCCATATATGTTTCTTATCACGTGCTTTGTCCTAACTCTGCTTTATCAGCTATTAATCTAAAATGCTTGTACTTATTTCTATAATTTTTTCTTGTGATAGTCAGTTGAAAAATTCTTTATAATTTTAGATAACCATGTTACGCAATCTCTTCTTCGTTATAACATAATTTTGCAATGTTCTCGGTAGAGAAGGAGTTCAATGGCTTATGACATCTTCTGGCAAATATTGCCAAGGGCAATCGTTAATGTTGTCGTCGTTGTTGTTGTCACAATGTTGTGGATGGGCGCGGTTATGGGCCAAGAAGAGGAGTTGTCAGTCGTTGTGGTCGATGCGACTGCCGCCATACAGTCAAGATGGAAAAGATAAAAAGAAAGGATATCCCTCGGGCGGTCGTCCTTGCCCTCGCTGGTCGGTCCACGTCAAGGCCATCTTGCTTCGGGCGCAATGCACCCGCCGCTACTGCTGCACTTTTCCCGTCTCTCTCTCTCTCTCTCTCTCTCTCTCTCTCTCTCTCTCTCTCTTCGGCTCTGGGCTTGTCTAATGCACTATGCGTCGTCGCTCCACTACCCTGTGCTACCCTGCGGAGGTTGTGGTGTACTGGACTCGACTGTTTCTCTCTTTCTCTTTATCGGTTTCTGCTGCTCAATTCACGGACAGACAAGTTGCATAGTTACAGCCATCTCTCTATCCCTCTCTTTATTCGTCTTCCGTGCTATCCGTATATTCAATGTCCTGTGACTCTTTTTCGCCTTTGAGCTCCCTCGCAAGTCCGAGCCTATCGTCGCCGATCGGCGCGAGGAGCATCTCTCTTTTCTTATCCCGTTAACCCTCGCCCTCTTCTCTATCTTTCTTCACCCGCTTCTCTCACTTTGTCGCTATAAATATCCGGCAAGGCGTTATTTTTAACTCGACGTATGCTCACATCGAGTGGCGATAGAAATCACGGATGTGAATTTGCGAGATTTATATCGAATCATCGTCAATCTGATGTCATCACTTAATGGATCTTTAATTTATCGCCAACTTTCCTCTAATTTAATATATAAGCAATTTTTTAATAAACACTCTTCACTATTGCAACATTCTATACAAATTTCATTTATATTTCCTTAAATTATGAAGAATCTTATTGACTACCAATAGCAATTTAAATGGACAATAAATTATTCTTATGTAAATGTGATAATATTACAAAAATACCATACGTATTCGTATAATTTGAAAGTTAATGTTAAAATATTAAAATTCTAAAGATTTGTAGAGTTATAGACGGAAAAAAATTAAACTTTCTTACTTCAGACAGAAAAATCTGGTCATATTTTGATGCCGATATCAGTAACTTTCACGATTTTTTGATTCTCTTGGGAGCCATCGATGTCTTTTGAACTCTTGTGTTGTTTGAGTTGGGATTGGTCGGCATTTCTCTCACCCCGCATTGCCTCCGCTTCTCGTGCGATCGTCTCTTTCTATTTCTCGCCATCGCTTCTGTCTCCCTCCGGCAGTTTCGCCGCTTTTTCTGCCTTCTCTTCCCGCAATGTTCTCTGGAGCATGACGCCGGCCGTTGATTAGACCTTCTCCTCGCTCTCTTCTGCCCTCCTCTGTTTCCAGTCAACCCCTCCTTGCTTACCTTCCGCGCTTCTGCCTCGCTCCTTTTTATCGTGACTGCGTGACCTTGCCAAGGTCGGGTGAACGAACAGCAGTAGCTGCAGCGGAGGTGACGTTGACGTTGCCAGCGTAGAGCGCAACACTTCAACGATGGAATAGTCAATACATCATTTTATATATCATTTATATACACACACACACACACACACACGCGCGCGCGCGCGCGCGCGCGCGTGGTGTGTGTGTGTGTGTGTGTGTGTGTGTGTGTGTGTGTGTGTGTGTGTGTGTGTGTGTGTGTAAGATGTTTCTCACGCACGTATGTAACATGTATCCTTTATCTTATTATACCAAAATTTAATTGCAGAATTTTCAATTGATTCCGTGGGATTTCTTTTAACAAAAAACGTTTAAGAAATTGTATAACTTTTTTTATAATCTCGTCACGAAACTCAACAATCAAAGTTCTTTGAATCCAACGCGCAGCAACACAATCTTGCAAATTGAAATTCCACGTAAAGCAAGTTACGGTGATAAAACGAACGTTCACCAAAGACTGGTCGTGTTCCATTCGTCTCGACAGTTTATTGGCCTCGAATCAAAAGTCAGTTCAGCCTGACTCGCTGTTCATTTCCTGCCCTTCTAATCACGCGCGTGGTCTCGCGACCGCTCGGGATGAGATTACCTAACGAGTACGGCGATTCCGCGCTTTCGTTCCTTCGTTAAGCCAACAAATTGACGATCGTTCTGCAGGTAGCGTTGCGACTAATTCGGTCCGGCTATTAAAACTCGCTTCCTCCGCTTGATTGCGTATCACGAAACATATCACGATGCCAAGTAATAATTGCACCGAAGAAAACCTCGTGCGCTTCATTAATATCGTTTCGTAAGCGTACACCTTCTTTTTGTTTTTATCACCAAGATAGAACGATGATTATTAATGATATCGATATGAAGGTAAATCAAGCTTATTGTCGCGTCCTTGTGTCGCGATCTGAATTTACCGGATTCTCAATTTACCGGACCAGATTTACTGAAATGTCATTGCTCTTTCGCTTGGATCTTTAAACATGTTCTCATGTGTTTTGATGATAGTTGCTATATTCCTTTTCATTATCTTATCTTAAATTTTTGTTTTTTATTTCTTTGGAAAAATCAAACATTCTCGATTTATATCGATTTGCATATTTTTTAATTTTTGTTTTTTAAAGATAATTTGTAATTATTATGTATATAAAAAAAATTATTTAAATAGAATCTGTCAATCTGATAATTAATCTGATGACTTACATTTTATTTTTCTCTAATTCTAAGAATTAGAAAAAGATAAATAATAAATTAAACCGAGATCAAAATTTATCTACATTGGTAGAAATGGATGTTAATCATGCATAAAATTTCCGCGAGCATTTAATAGAGCATTAATCTTCAATAATTGAGTCCTGTTATGATTTATATTTATAAACATACTTTTTCTCGACGATTAACAAAAACTGATACGTCAAAATAAGCGTGATTTACACAGGAAACTATTTATTGAACGTATAGATGCTTGTCTATGTAAATAAGGATTGAATATTGGAAGTGTTAACGTACGCGATACGTCGATGAGAAACCGGCTAACAGATCGATTAATCAATTAACTAGTGGCGCGTAGTCTTCTCGTTTATAACAAGAATGAGATGACGGTCTTGCGATGGTGCGGCGCCAGATAAACGACAATTTACGAATTAATAGTGCTGTCATTAATCGATCAAGAGCAAAACGTGAATGTCGTCTGGCAATCAATACCTCGCCTTCTTCGTGGTCGACGCGTGTGGAATAACGATTCTAGAAAATGTCTACTGAGATTCCATACGGAGAAGAATGTTGTAGAACGTGTGGCGTTTATGTAAGATCAACTTTCCTGGGACGATCCAACGTTCTATTTATTGACACCCTGCCGATCGTGCGTCATTGCACGATGAAACTTTATCCTCTAAATTCTTTAAAGTAGAATCTCATTCTAAAGAGTGAAAATTGAACCAGTCTTGAAAAAAGTAGCTCAATTTGAAGTCTTTAAGAATGAAATTTCACACTCTTTAGATTGAGATTTAGTCTAGTTTTCTTAAAGGGAGTTTCCATTAAATATCGAATTGTATATTCAATTGATATTGGAATTAATTAAAGAGAATTCTCATACATTTGAGGAACACGATGCCACGAGTAAAATTATTCTGCTGTTCTGTGTAGTGTCTTGAACATTGTTTATTTAGTATTTGGATATTCATGACGCGATTCAAAATTTGAATTTTTCAAGTTTCTTCCGTGTCTTCGTTTTTTATAGATTTGTTTTGGAAGCTTAGATTTGTAGATTTAAATTTAGTCTGTATAGAATTTCTCGCGAGTTAAGCAACTACGCTGTGTGTATCGACAATGCAATGACGCGGACTCAGAGAAAGACGCGTTTACTTTTGTATTTGCATGAACACTTATACCTTCAGACGAGCGGCCTTTTGCGAAGCGGTTATTTACGACCGTTAATAACTTCCTGCGAAGAATCGCACAATAGCTGTAGATATTTGTTGCACTGCGCTGACACGTGATGCAAAGTTGTATCGAGATTCTTTCGATGTCCTGATATTCAAAGTTATTTGAATGACAATAATGACTGCGATACTTTGCTAATAATGCGGTTTTAATTTAAAGACGCGTGTATCTAAATTAATAAATGTGTTATTGCTATATAACATCACATAATACACTTAGGCTTAATTTTTCATTTTTCGGTTAATATGTAGTAATTTCTTAATCTGCTTAATATTAACCTGCAGATGACAAAAATTCTTCTATATTCTTTATGTTACAAACAAAAAAAACGAGGTATCTAAAAATTTAGCTATATACAATTTAAAAAAATTTTGTTGGATTATCGAAATAATTATGTAGAAATCTCAAGCATGAAATTTATGAGTAAATTTATGCTGCAAAAAGTTTTAACAACCAGTTTGATCGTCTTTAGAATTATTTTGATAGCCTAATAAGTTTATTTTCAGATCTATATTTAGTTAAATTTTTAGATATTTTAGCAAAATCGTCCTTTTCAGGTATGATTCATCACTAAACTGATAGTTTTGTAGTGATAACTTTTAAAAGTTACCAATAACATGATTCTCGTTATTAAACGAGAATTCAGTTTTAATTGCTTTTGACATTGAGTCTATTTGAATCGCATCGTTGTGTGTGTAAGAAATTTTAATTAGACTGTAAGAATGTTTAGATATATATTGTATTGAGGAAGACTCAGTGAATCGAAACGTTTACGATGTTTTAAATATATACGATGTTTTGAATATATACATATCAAATTTTTTATTTATATATCTATTTTCTTTTGCTCAATTAGAATTTTTGTATTGCTGTTTAAAAATTACCTATTAGTTTAGTGATTAATCACAAAAAATACAATTTTTACATTATTCGAGTTAAGTCTAACAATAAATTAATTAGAAACTGAATATATCTTAGAAGATTTTCTCGAGAATTTAAGCTAGAAGAACAATTTAAGCCAGAAAAATTGACAATTAAAAATTCTAATTTTTTATGAAATTTCTTTATTTGTTATTGATGGACAATATTGCATTTATTACAACATTACTAATTTTTTTGCAGATTTAAATAATTATTAATTTCGTATCTATATGAATTCTTTTATTTAAAATCTTTATTTAAAATTGCTTTAAAGATTAGACTCTGAGGTAACGTAATATAGTTTTTTTAAACTATTATGAAAGATTATTTTCTTTTTTGCAAAAAACAATTCAACGTCAATCTACAGAGATACGCGTTTGTAGATTCGTTGTGATCGTTTTTATGTTTCTTCCAATGAACGACATACTCACGAATCACTGCTGTAAGCGTAACAAATAGCGCACGTAGATTGTGGATCTGTTCGTAAATTGTTGTTAGGGTGGTCGCGGCTTCCCATCTACACGGAAGTCTCGCAGCGCAGTCTCATCACCACGATCGTTCGTGCAGAAATCGCGAGAATTGAATAGCTCGTCTCGAGAGAACGTTGAGTACAGAAGAGATCCTCGATTTTCTAGACTGCGGTGGTCTCACTCTTATGTATTTCCGACATCCTATGAGAACGGTTTACTTTAATAATCGCGATAGCTACATTTTTTCCGGTATGTTCGTTGTAATGCGATAAAAGCTTGTTATATTATGCAGTTCGCTTTAAGCAATCTGCGCGACGATATGGCAATAAAAGGCTTACAAATCTAGTTTTACGACTTTGGACCGGCTCGTTAATCACGTGTAATAACACAATTATGATTTTATCGAAGAATAATTTTTTGCGATGCATAGCAAACGCATATCTGGTAGATTATATTGCCTAATTTACATACTAATTTAGTGAAGAAAGCTCGCCGTTGATCTAACTTATCGCCAAGACATTACGAGTGTTTCCTGACCCATCGCGTATGCACATTAGAAATTGAAATAAGAAGTCTGCAATAAAGAAAACGAAGATACAGGGAAGATTAGGTTCGCGTGCTGTCATAGCGTGATGCAAAATCGTCGACTATCTTTCCACCACTTTTTGTCGCCGTTAAACTCACCCCAAGGAACTGTAATTAGTTGAAATGGGATTGTTCGCGACACGGCATCATGTCATCCGATGATTTCCCGCCCCGACGCGTCGCAACTATCTCGTTCGTGCTCCCAAGATTCTTACTCGCTTTTTCTGCGCCGTCTTTTTCCGCGAACGCGCCGCGAGCGAACCCAATTACGGCCTATTCAGTGACTGTATCCATCTAGCTGCGACTGACGCGGGAAGAATGAGTCAGACAAAAATCTCTAGTCGGTTGCCTGGGTGAAGGTGTGGCGGATGACAAAAGGTCGCGCGTCTCAAGCCGACCCATCTTTTCTCCCTTTTGAACTCCGCTTCTCTGGACTTCTCTCTCCTAATCCCTGCCGATCTGCCGAGTGAAATAGACAGGACGGAATCATGTCGGCGACCTCGCAAGGTCCCGCCAAGGTCGAACGTTGAGCTCCCGAGTGAGCGAGCGAGCCGCCAGCTCTCTCTCGAGAGATGCTGATCTCTCCACCGGCGTGATCACCAATGCCACTAACATCCCATTGCTAACTGCCACTGTTACTGTTTGGCACGTCAACATCGTGAGTCATTTGAGGAGGAATAAAACGCTATCCGTCACACACACCTGTCTTTTGCGATGCGAAGATTCGATCAGAGATTTAGTTGTTATATGTCTCGATATCTTTTGACAGTAGGAATAAAAGACATGGCGATGGAGATGATTGTGTCACCTCTCTCCCTCCACCCCTCTCTCTCTCTCTCTCTTTCTCTCTCTCTCTCTGTTAAGCTATTCGATTTTATACTGAATACTTAAAGAACTTAGGAAAAGACATATAATACTGAAAATTATTTTCAAATCATCAATCTTCAGAAAATCCATTGTGATAAAACTCATTTTAGATGACCTACAATTCATGACCAAATTCAAGATAAAATTTTATTTATAATTTTATATGTATATGTGTCGCATATTCTAAATATAAATGTCTATGTGAATTTTACTTCTACAAATGTTTGTAGGATAATTCCGGCAAATACGCCGCACTGCAGAAGTCAGAAAAAATAGGAGGAGGGATAATTTTTCCGCAACTCGTGTTACATGTCTTTATGTTATATTAGTATTGTGTTATGATTTCAGTTTCTTATTGTTAATATTAATGAAATTATTGTGAGTTGAATCGATTTGTCATTGCGTTAAGTAGCGCCATCATAAATTATAATCTACATAAATTGATTACTGTAGGACATGCAAAAGACTTAGTGGTTATTTCGTGATACATGAGTGTAGAGGAATAGTAAAGTATGTTGTATAACAAAATACAAGTACTTTGCTCTTGTATTCTTTGTTTGTTGTCTTGTATATGTTTGGGATATATAGCATTTTTAACAGGCAAGATTTATGTCCAAAGTATACAAAATGTGCAGATTGAATTCAGTGCACTAAATACAATAAACGCATTACATGAAATACCTCATATTATAACACTTCTTACATTCGTAATATATCTAAGAAGATTGTAATTATTATTTATTATTTCATATATACATTTATCACTCTTATTCCTTAATAAAACTTTATAAACACATTTTATAAGTTATTGTGTTATTTTACGTCTTTTATATGCATTATTTGTAAATTTTTTATGAGTCATACATACCTCCCTCCCCCTATGAGTAGCCATATATCTCACCTTTATAGAATACAATACAAGACAAAAATGCAAGGGTTTAAAAAAGTTCATTTTTTAATACGGAATAAATATTTCGGATTTTTAATTTTTTTTCATAATAGTAGACAGTTTTCACTGATATAGTTCATTTACTTTAAACATAATAAATAATACTTAATAAATTAAGTTTTTGATAGGTGTATATACCGGATTACCCTATGTTACACGACAAGCAAAATTATAAATAGGATTCTATTTTGAATTTGGTCGATTTATATTGAATTTCAATTTATATTGAATAGATCGTCTAAAAAGAGCTTAAGAATACAATGTGAATTAAAAAATAATAAAAAGTAAAAAGCGGAAATTTTTTATTTTAATCTTGTTTCAATCTTTTGTGTATACATATTTGGTTCTTTTTATTTTAAAAAATGCAAAAAAAAAATATATATATATGTTTTAATATTTTTGAATTTTATTTTATAATTTAGAATACACTTGTTTGGTTATGATTAAAATTAAGTAGATGGTCTTCTGAACTTAATAAAACGACATTAAAATATCCCAAAAACTGTTTCAGAATATAAATAATACAATAAAAAATATTTTTTCCATTAATATCTTTGTGTATATATACGTCAAAGTATTTTGTGAAAAAAATAGTTAATAGAGCACAAACAACTTATGTTCATTAGGAAGATGATGGTTTCACGGTCGTGACGTGCAGAATTTCGGGAGATCATCTTTCAAAACTCGTAATGTCGAGCGGCGATCACGCACATTCATTGACGCACGGTCATTGGCCTGAAATGATCGTTTCTTGCGAAATTTATTTCATAACCATCTAGTTCCAGTGATACCAAAGAGCGTGCGGGATGGGCGGGATAGAATCGAGAATACGGATATCGTAATCGAATGGTCGACTAGCCAATGTCGCACGGTGTCGTTTATTAAATCCCGAGTTTGCGGCGTAGTAAGGCGCAAAGTAACAAGTAAACCAGTTTATGATAACTTAACAGACTTACGTACGAGCAATATCTCCCTTTTCTAACCTCTTCCTGTCTCCCGTTTCTAGCCGTTCAGCTTTTCTCACATACCAAACATTTTCCTTATCGATTGAAAAATGATCAAGGACGTCGCGTATCTCTTCTCGCCGAGTGTACTGGCATGTGCTTGCACAGTGCGTGCTATCTCGGGGTCTCATAGTTCGTTCACACGGCGACGGAGTTGGCGTCGACAAGACCTCCTGTAACGTGTTCTTGGCGCCAGGCGCCTGCCAGTGATTCCTTCTGCGGCGGTGGCAGCTCTTCGCGTGCATGAACTGAGAAACGATCCCGTCTGTATTATCACAAAATTTCTCGCATGCGATGGAACATTCGCTTGTTCTTTTTTTTAGCTCGTTTAGTTGTCAATTTCTTGGACAATCGCGGTTTGACAATCTATTATTACAAGGACTCCTCTTATAAATCCATAATGAATGAGAAGAGAGCCGAATGTAATTTCTGTTTAAAAATTAGGACGAAGTAAGAGTCTAATAATCTTGGATCAGTGAAAAAGGAAAGAGGAGATGAACTGAACGACCGTGTAAAAGATTTCGAACAAAAGAGACGCATTCGGACCAGCGGAACATTACATTAAAAAGTTAATGTACGCAGTAATGTAGCTACGGGGAATGAAAGGGTTAAAGTCATTGAACCATTGCCGCGAGGTATGCACTATGTTAATAGTATGGTAATGTGACACGAGCGGGATATTACTGCTGGAAAATGCGCGCCCGCGCGCGCGCACGCGAGTGCACCGATAAAATGACTAATAAAATGACGATTACGCCGGGCCCGGCCTAATGAGGAGAACCCATTAATCTACTGGCGTGATTAGCGCATGTAAACGGCGCGCGCGCGCGAAGGTTGACGGCGAGAATTCACCTATGCCCGATTATTTACGGGCGCTCTCGTACCTCATCGTCTTTACCTCCGGGCGGTCCACATACGTCGTTCGAAAAACATTATCACGGGGTCGTCGGTGCTAAATTCATGCGCAATGTTATATCTTTGTATCACGTTGCGACGACTTGTTTGAATTTTAAACCACTTTAATGGGACCATTAAAAAGACATACGTCTAAATAGCAAAAGAAATTCGAGCCCTTTAGTCTTGCGATGCGTTATTTTTTAATTTTACTGTGAGAGTAATTATGAGCGTAAAAACTGCGAGATTATCAACTTGTTAATTACTCCAAGCAATGTTAATTACTCAAGTTGTTTTTTAATGCGTTTTATTGCGTTAAAATTAAATATTCTGCATGGAATTATAAATAAAAATTATAATTAAAAAAAATTTTTTTCACGTTTTTTAAAAGTGTATTAATGTTAACCTTTTGTATAAATGATTGGTATTCTGCGCAAATTTTTTCTTTGAAATACTTGGAGCTGAATAATCGTCTTTATTCTTCGGTTTTTTTAATTCACAATTTTACAAAAATATTTTCTAAAAATGTTAAAGTATATGTAAGAATTATTTAATAATTTTTTTTGTAAAAATGTTGAAAGTTAATCGAGACATGAATAATATGGTGTGTGATAAAGAATCAGAGAATGATTGTGTGAGAAAATATCTTATTAAACTGATTCATTTAACTAGGTATCGATATCTATGTCACAAGTCAATTAATCTTAAAGATTCTGTAACATAATTTTTGCGAATGATCCAATCTTGTGTATTTAGAATCAATTAGAGATCTTATAATAGAATCTAGCCAAGAGTAATTTTGTCAAAATCCTATGTGAAAGAAAGGAATATTGATGCCTTTCTGTATATATATATAATATACTACTAACTTTAATTTATACTTATTTAACTCTATAATCTTAATTAAAATATAAGTATGAGTTAAAGTGTATAAATTAAAGTAAAATAATATATATACAAAAAGACATTATAATCTTTTCTGTCTTATAGGATTTTGAAAAGATCTTGGCTAGACTTTGTTATAAGAGCTTTAAATAATCCTGAGTACACATGATTGAGGTCATTTCGCGTTCTGCGCAATTTTTTTTTTGTTAAAATATCAGGAATTATACTTGGAAAAATATTTGGCTGAATAAAGATCTCTTTGATTTTTTTACACGATTTTACAAATATTTTTTAAACATATTAGAGTATATATAAAAATCGCTTAAGGATCTATTCTATCTTGTGGCTTAAAAAAGAAGGCGATTGTTGACAATTTTTTTCGGGAAAAGTAATGAAGATACATACTTCATTGTTTTCACGTGTCATTTGTTATACTTTTTTTTTAATTTAAAATTTTATGGAATCAATGTGTTTACTGTTAGTTTACATAAAGTTTCGGGAAAGAAGCTTCTCCGATTTGAACATGACCAGAACAGAAGTATTGCAGATCGCATCTGAAAAAGTTAAAAAAACGATTTTTTTTCCTATTCAGAAAGAATGTTTCTATTAGATAGACTATGATAATTGACTTTAGATAAAAATTAACAAAATGACCTATTTGAAAAAAAAAAAAGGTTGATTTTTTTATCTTAAATTATGCTCTTACTTTGCGATATTGATATAATTGCATTCTATTCAGTAGAAAAATCATTGCTCTACAATCGTGCAAAATTTGAAAGCGATACGTTCAATAGTTTTTGCCCTATCACTTCCATTAAATCGAAAAATATTGTTTCGAGAAAAACGCATTTAAAGTTTTAAGTTTACTTTTATAAATTATTTATGCCTATATTTGCCATATTAAGGTTTCAATACAATATTCTACACATTTGGCTATTATATTATGCAAAAAAATTTTTCAATTTTTTGATCCCAAGGTATTGTAGAATGAACCCTTAATAATTTTTGTATACTTTTGTAAAAGTGACAAAAATTAATCCGGGATACGAGCCTGTTATGTGTAGGGATATTAAAGGATATTAAAAATCATTATATATATCGAGAATTAACATCGATATAGGTACTTATCAAGCAATATTTGCAAAAAATATTTTATCAAGTACAACATCGTAGAAGTTGCACGGTATCATGTGAACCTCATAATATCTCTATCATAGCCGTTAACGACCTAAGGGTACAACTCACGATAAATGCGGGTAAAACGTAGTAGCGTGGATTGAAACGTTAAACCGCAAAACGAGCGCTCTGTTACACGCGTTCATATCCGCGTGCGAGCAGGCGTTGCGCCATGCTGCTTAAATAATACGTAAAACACTCAGACGAGATATTCGCGGCCATTAAAATCATCCTGCACTTCGCGCGGACCTTGTTACTCTCTATATTGCAGCTACACTTAACGATACATTACGCTCTCTTGCCGACCATTAAGACGTGATTATCCTTAAACAATAGCTCTCTCATATTCCCCTTAGTCGTTATTAGAGGGAATGGGGCGGAAACCGAATTAACGAGTGCGTTCTTTATATGCGGATTTGTCAGCAGGTTCGAAAAAACGCGTTTCATCCGTCAAAGACAACGGTATCGTCGATTCTGCCGCCAAGGTTATTACCATCCTTACCGTTACTTAAAGACCGAATAACTATCAAAAGAGAAAAAAACGATCGTTTTCGAATACCTGAAGAGATATGTAAAAACGAGCACTAAAAACAAAACAAGTCTTTTTCTCCACGAAAAGAAATTGAGGAATGCGTAATGAGGAAAGGAGACATTTAAATGCGAATTACGCAATGTTTTGTCCGAGGTATATTTTTTTTATTTTTCTGCTGAACATAATATTACGTATATACAAAATTAGCTAAAAAAGAGATTTTTTTAAACGAAAAAAAAGAGGAATGTAAACATGTGCTTTTTAAGAGATCATGAATTACGTGTTGGATGAATTTTTTGAGTAAACAAGTATAACGAGGTTTTTATTTAATTTGAAATTAAAGAAGAATCTCGTGAAAACGCAATATCCCGATGGCGCGCGGCGAATTCATTGAATTAGAAGCACGGTGTCTACTAGAATTGTTAATAATTGAATTATCTGCGCGCAGCTTACTAACTTGATTCCATCCGTTTTCGCGGTGTTAATATCGGTCCGGGAAACAGGAAGACCGAACTTACCCACCGACTTCATTAAAAGTGCTTCTCGTTCCGTGCGAGATCTCGTTGTCGCATTTACCTCATTAGTTAAAGATCTCGATAAGAGAAAATGTGCGCATCTTTTACGAAGTTCGTTGGCCTTACGACATTTGTGCGGAGCATCGCTACATGGAACTCGTATATTGCTGTTATATATATATTGCTGTTATATATATAATAATTATGGTTATTACTGCTACTATGTTATAGTTAATATTATACGTAAGTTCTATCAGCAAATATATATATAGTTGACAATCCAGAAATGATTAATTATAGTTATTATTAATCTAATAATGGCTGCAAGTACCATAATTTAATTATAATTTAATATAATTTTTGGAGAATTATATAAAATGTGATATAAAATATAGTACACAAATGATCATGAATTATATTGGGTTGTCCGGAAAGTTCGTGCCGACTAACCTATATAATTTAATAAATGTATACTAAAAATTTAAATTTTCTGCATTTCAATTTTCCTTCAACATCGGCACGAACTTTCCGAACAACCCAATAGTTAAATTATAGTAATTGTAATTATTTTTATAATAATAGTAATTATAATTATAGTCATTTCCAGATTATCAACTATATACATATACTTATTGATAGAATACGTATAGTTATTATTACTAACATTATAGTAATAATCATAAATATGCTAACATTATTTATTTGTATTTATAGTCTTTGCTCTCAGTGTATATTTTGGACAAAAAATTGTTATTTATTATTTGATTGTATTAAATCGATGATTCAACACTATTAAATATGGAATATATTTTTTATAATCATATATTTTGTATAGTCACAGTCATGGTGTATCTAGTCACAGATTAATGTTCGTAGTTAGATCGTTTTTTTTTCACGCGAAAGACGAGGAAATCGTACAAGTCGACACGGGACGATACGCCTGAGTTTCGCTAATGATCGTGATGGCAATTAGTTAAAGCCTCTCCCTGTAAATCTTCTCTAACTAATTACCTTTTACACCCCTCCCAATCCCCGATGAGTAGAAGACCACACGGGCTTTCTCGAGGGCGACCTCGCGGTTAAACGCTAATTATTATCCCTGTCCGCAATAAATTAAACTGCCAGAGTCTACCTTCAAATATGGCTGTTGTGCGTATGCACGACGCTTGATGGAAGATGGCATAGACGTGGCACGGTGCGCTACTCTCTCGCTTGTTAAATTTGTGTTAGGCTTCTATTCTGCAGAGTTAATTCGCGTCATACATATACGCACAATGCGAAATCACGCCCTTACTATCGCGCGTGAGCGGAATGTTCGGACATCTTTGGAGTTGCCGCCAACTTTTACGGCAAGCGAAAAAATAGGGACGACTAATGCATGCAGATCTATCTGTTGTTGTAATTTTCCTATAGCTGCTTTCTCTTTTTGGATATTTTGTCATTTGGTCATATGTGCAAATTATTTTAGATTTTTACTGCATCTCTAAAAATATTACAGTAGCGCACGAAATGCTATATTATTGTATTTAATTATCCAATTTTTAGGCTTTGATAATCAATTCCAGTTCTGTATCAATTTTGTTAGAAATAAATGTGTTATAAATCAAATGATATAATATTTTATGTGCCATTCTGTATATGTAATTTTTATCGCGCACTATTTACTTTACTTTTTACTATACTACTAAGACTAAACGAAATCTAGGGGAAGCATTTCTTGTTTAATACTCACCACAATAGAGAATCAACCGCTTTTCTTTGAGAAACTGAGAAAGTCGAAATTTATGAAAAAGATAAATGTATATAACATTTGTTTTAATTACACAATTTGCTACACCTTGTTAGTAATATTGAGTTTCAGATAAATCGATATATGCCTTTTCTCAATCAAATTGAATTGACTTTTCCGAATCATTGGTTAACATTAATTTTGTGACTGTCATAACATCCCGTATCTCTTTACTTTTTATACTATTATATATATTAATCTCTTAGTACACAATACTTTCAAAATATGTGATAACAGCCGTTCGCAAAATAAATGTAGCGAGAAATCAATCAATTAGCATCGCGGAAAACGATCCTTCGACGGATTCGAGTATCAATTTAATTTTTTTTTATTAAACATGCTTTTTTTCTAAATGGATTTTACATTTTATTTTCAATATTCTATATATTTAGAGATCTTTAGAATATTTTTTTTTCTTTGAATTATGATGAATATCTAGTCCTTTACAAAGGACTTGCATCTATCTTACTGTACCTACTACATTATTCGTTTTTCCGCGATAAACGCCAGTAGTTTTGATAAGTGGTGTTTTTGTATGGATTCATTACACCATCGTTAGCAACGCTCATCTAATTAGCTTCGCTATAGCTCGCTAATAAAGATGTACAAAGCAATGAGCAACGGGACTTTCACCGAAGATGCATAATATTCGTGCGAATATTCGTATCCCCGAAGTAGCAGCATTCGATGCCTAAAATTGAAAACGACTGCATATAAGATGAATCATTTTCGAAATCGATATTAAAATGTCCGTATATCGATAATAAAACACACGAAGTAACGAAAAACTTCATTTTCCAACAGCTCTTTTTTTATTTATTTGTTTTTATGACATTTTAATTAAGATTGATAAAAATCATGTTTTAAACTGTTTAAAACATGCTTAATCAGATTTAACATGTTTTAAACACTTTTTTAAAATAATATTGTTTAAAACATGTAAGTATTAAAAATATATTTGAAAAAAAACAATGTTTTATTCTTAAAAAAAAATCTCTTATAAAAATTATCTCTTATCAACCCTAATTTTATTTTTTATGTCATATTGAATTTAAATTGTTACACTGAGAAAAAAAAATATAGTTAATTTTAATAAATATTTAGTTCGCTACTGCTCTACTAAACATTTACTTACAATAAATAAATACTTGTTCAATAAAAAAAATGATTGTTAAATCAAATTAACATTTCTTGTATCAAATAAATATGTCTTTATATTTAATAAATATTTAGTTGGCAGTATTCAATTAAATATTTATTAAAATTGACTACATTTTTTTTAGTGTACATTCTGCAATTTTATTTTAAGTGGAAAAATACAATATTTTTCTAATTTTATAAATTCCTTCTAAAGTTCAACTTTCAAATGTCGCGTCGTAGGAAAATTTAAGCAACATTTACAACCAAACAGTATTTTTAGCTTGATAGTAATTGAGCAGACGAAGTAGTTAAGGCTTATTCTCTTTCCAGACTCCAGAATTAAAGGAGACGATATTCGGGGTACTTCTGTTACTGCAAATTAAAATATTCTCATAGATGATATCGCTTGATCTTTTCTCTCTTTCGAGAGAATTGTTTCCCTTCGCCAAGGAATCGATTCATTACGATGTATAGTAAATTCCCTCCGAAGATATCACTTCAAGAAACGGTCTAGAAATGACTCGAAGAAAGTGGAGGTAGTGCAGCAGAAGGTTGTGCCATGACCTTCGCTCTTCTGAATCCACCGGGAGCCTCGTCCCGTCACGTAGTTTCAATACAACGCGTAATGACAGTCCCGAAGAGAGAAAATGTACGGCCGCCGATGGCCGAATCCGGTCGCGACGCTGAATAGATTGTAGATCGATCAGCCATCATCATCATCACCGAAACGTGATCGCTACCGGCATTAACTTACGCGTTTTTCCCCCTCCAATGTAACAATCAGCACCAATTTGCTGTCCGGATATTGCCGTGTGTAGTAGATGCACCCTCGCATTCTGTCTCTTCCTTCCTTCGCGAATAGTTGATCGTAATTAATCGGAACAATTCTTCAGATTTTGACAATTGTGACGATTTTCAATGCTATTCTATAAGAGATGAAGTTATAAGAGATGAAAGTTCTTTCAAGAAACTTTCTCATTTGAATGTGACAATTGTAAAAATTATAGGCCCCGAAAATTAAATTTTTATAAGACGTAAAAGAAAAATAAAGCCACGAAAT
>Ga0157364_1002491_pt1 | contig 17184 bp, 9 predicted proteins | sample AttsexASBM2_FD_111476 | JGI IMG/M metagenome (GOLD analysis project Ga0157364, IMG submission 111476) | Fungus gardens microbial communities from leaf cutter ant in Ribeirão Preto, State of São Paulo, Brazil - Atta sexdens ASBM2 | ecosystem: Host-associated > Fungi > Mycelium > Unclassified ... | reverse complement strand
TTTTTTAATATATATATATATATATATATATATATATATATATATATATACACATACATCAAATTTTTAATAGTATTACTATTATTAAATTTCTATAATTATCTTGTGTTTCTGTTACAAGATACGAGACAAAATCTTGAGAATTCAAATACGTATCCTTGAAAAAGACTCATGGGTTTTCCCCTCGGAATGCGTTGTCAATTCTTATTTTTACAAACGATAATGAGATAGATCGTGATAAAAAAAATTAAAATATACAGTGTTTGATACGCGCTTCTCATATAGAAATGTCAGTTTTCAATAGCGCCAATGCTTGGCCCAATATATAGTAACCAACAATTGATCAATACTCGGTATTCTATTATGAGCCATATCTGGCATGGCTGATACCATTGATTTTCATTTTGCAATAGCGCCAATGCTCGGCCCAATATATGATAACCAATTATTGGTCGATACTTGGTATCTTGTTCTGGGCCATGTCTGAGTGGGTATCATTGATTTCCGCAGTTTTTTTCTGTTATACTTAATTTGTTATGCGATAATTATTGAGTATTCTTATATTAATAAATATATCGAAAAATTATTATAGATAAAAAAAGTTTCGACAATTAAAAATGAACAGTGATGATCAGTGATAAATGTATTAATAATATTAATAATATTGAAAAAAATGGCAGTGAAGAAAATAATAATGAAATTAATATTGATATTACGAACAATGTATGTGAGATTATTAGATCACAATGAAGAAACCGTTTATTACAGATGATAGTGAATATAGTGAATTATTCTTATTTGACAATGGTAAACAAAGATAAAATGATTCACTGTGTTACATCGTGGTAGCTGTGTCTCTTGTTGAAAACATTTAAAATAATTGGAATAATCATGGCACTGCATTAAAACTATTAAAATCTTATCATGTCAATATTTGACCAAATTATTGGTATGATAAGGCAACTATTAATGGCCCAACATTGTTTATTACATTTGGCCAGTATAGTTACTCATTATTGGATCGAAGTTATCATCCTATAATATTCCCATTAGTGGGCCAGTTATGGTTGTCATTATTATGCCAATATAGTTATAGTTAGTAATTTCTTGGACCAGTATCGGACCAATAGTAATAAAAATCTTATATGGGTTAGCGCATACGTAAGTTTTGGCGCGTATGTATGATCGATACATCGTACGTATATACGAATGTATGTACGTATGTACGTATTTATTTACGTATGTATGAACGAGAGTGAATGAGCGTAAGCGAAGCGCTTCGCATCGGCCTCGTAATGAAAGTGAAATCGAGGGCGCCGCACTGGAGTGCCTGGTCGTTCGTTCGCTTCGTCGCGCTCTACCCAGCTGATGATGCCGAGACTTTGCCGAGAAGTCACTCGGCTGACAGGAACAAACAATTCGCACGTCGCGGTTACTGAGTAACCCGTATGTCTGCCGGAAGTAGGTTGGCGCTGATCTCGTTGCTCGATTTCGCTCGGATGACCTCGCTTGAGAAAGGGAAAGGCACGCATATGAAAACGTATCATCGTTTTTAATCTTCTACGCAGTGAAATTGACCATTTTCGGATTTTTATATCATTGAATCGTTCTTCACATAAGCTGTTATAATGTGGGAAATCGTCTCTATGAGAAAAGATTTGAATATTGTACATCGATATAATCAGATGGCACAACATTTATTTTTTATTCTATATCTTAAAAATTATTGCATTACTACGTAGAAAGTATTAAAAATAATAATAATAGTTTTGTTTTATTTTACGATGTTCTTTGTTGTTCTCTAATAAAAAAGTATATGCAATTTTTTATAACAAATGGAATAAATAATTTGAGTTTTATTATTATTATTAATATTAATTTTTCTTTTAGATTTATAAAAAAATTTAAATATTAAATCTTCTGATAAAAAAATACACGATACCTACTTGTTATTCATGAAATTTATTGTCTAAAAACGCACAGGATTCGAATATTTTCAATGTGAATACTGAAAAAAAACAATGATCATTACGTTTTTAAAAAATATTATGATAAAAATAATGCTAGCCTTGTGAAATTTTCTACATGGCATAGAAATATTTATGATGACATGAAAAAATTAATGAACAGTTAGAAAGTATATGTAGAGTAAGATAAAATTTTTTTTTTTTTTTTTTTTCAAGGAAGAAATTAGGGACCAAGCGATATTATCTAGAATTTTTTTTAGACTCTAGAAAAAAAGAAAACCGAGCGAATGTCGAGCGAACGAGATGGAGAAAAGGAAAGAGCAACTAACACAGATCGTGGTAGGGAAGAATGAAGAGCGGGGGTTCAACAAAGAGGGAGGGAGGGACTGTTCGTAGCGTTGGCTCAAACTTTCACTTTTTTCACCTCTTCGCCCCTCTCACAGTGATTCTTAAAAAGTGCCATGGCGGTACCAACTCGTGATTGGTTGATTTTCGTCCGGTCTTCTCGTTCATTGGATCTCCCCCCTTAAACAGTTGATTCTCTGATCTTTCTTTTTCTCACTCCTTTCCTTCGTTCTCTATTTTGTGCCTCTCTTTCTAACACGTATGGTCCTTTTTGCTCATTTGTCGAGAGTCCTCTCTCCTTTTCTCGGTTTATCCCCTCCACGGATAATGTCCCTCTCCAGCAACCCCTCCGACACTTCTGGGCACGGCAGGAGTCCTTATGTAACTGACACCATTCCGCTAGAGTAACCGGGACAAAACGCCGTACAATATTATAGCGGATAAACAAAGGAAATAAGAGGCGAAAAGACCGCCACAAGAATTGAGCTAGATAAGCTGATAACTGCAGGACATCTCGATGTACATAGGGAGTGTGTATTTAGCAGGAAAATGACTCAGATCAATAAAAGGCACGCAATTAAACTTCTTTACTTTCTAGATATACTAAAAATGTTTACATTTACATCAAAAAGTAGAATTTTTAAAGAGAGATTTACTTAAGAATGAAAATAAAATCATATCATCTTACAATTACTACTGTGTAACTTGAAAAATGGAAAATATTTAAAAATAGATATTAGCCGATGCTTTATTTTTTATATCTTTACTTTTATTGATATCATCAACTTAAGTAGACAATAGACAACAAATTTAAGATAAAAAATTATTGGGTACTTAATATTTAAAAATATACATATTAAATTCGTACACGATTCAGTTATTCATGTTCTTGCGTATTTTTTTTCTTTGAAATACTAAGAGTATTTGATTAAATAATGGTCTCTAACAGTCCCTTCTTTTAATACACAACCTTACAAATATTTTCTCGAGATATTAAAGTATATATGTAAGAGTATTAAAAGTATATATGTCATCTAATAATTTTTATATATTTGTAAAAATGATGACAATTAAGAACATTGGCCTACGAACGACTTCTTTTGTAGTAAAAGACCGGAAAATTATCTTGTGTTAAAAATGTTTAGAAATAATTTTTTTACTACAATTCTATCCGTGAACCTTAATAATTTTTTTCTAACAATGCTCATTTTAATTCGAAACGAATGTTCAGCTTTTTAACGTCGCAGACGATTGTCGCGTTTTATGTATGTCCGCATTCTTGGTTGTGTTATCGCGTTAAAATCAAGAGGAATCGGTGGATAAAACTATAACGCGCAAAGCGCGGCAAGCTAATTGCTACAATTAGCAGCGGGTCGCGCGAACGTTCGCGCTAGCGCGGATCTGGAGCGGATTCGACGATCGCGACCGTTCCATTGTTGGCCGGTCGCTAAGAATTCCTGCTTTTGCAATCTTCCCAGGCCCGATCTAGTTGCGCCCGCCAATCGGCGCCTTGTAGGAGACGACGCTTGACAAAAGTTCGCGCAACAATAAGCCACGTTGCAAATCCGGCGGAGGCAGCTTGCGAAACGACGCCAGATATTTCTTATAATCCACCCTGTTCTCCGTGCGGAATCGCATGGGAATTTCTATCATTTTCTTCATCTTTCGCGCTCTCTACCTCCGTTCACGTTCCGCGTCGACGACGGCACGGTCTTCATTCCCCGATTATGTACTTTCAAAAACGTCGGACGTTACGTTTGGTAGACTTACGATTCATAGGACGTCCTGTTCGTATGATTATCCTTCTATATATTTTTGTCATTCGATTTTTATTGTTAGATAAATTTACGAGTAAATAAGATAAGCAATTCAACGAAAAATTAAATTACGCTTGTCACTCTTTTTTAATCAGCATCAATAATCAATGATAAAAAATACACATTTCAATTGTTTAAAATCCCTACCTTTTTTTATGGAGTACACAATTGTTCTTCAGTACAATCGGTTTTTTATAACTACGTTTGTGTTTCTATTCTATCCTGTGTTTGTGTATTTCGTTGCCGATATTCGTCTTTCATTGTGCAAAATAATACATGATGAATATTTCAATCGGAAAGGTTAATGATAGAACTATTAATTGCGCATTACTTGCAAATCCCGATCGCGTCCTACAAACACCATATCCATTTTTGTCGCACGTATATTGCTTTTTTTGGCACAGTAAAGATGAATATTTACATAATATATTGGGCTAATAGTTGTCCAATAGTTGTTTGTTGAAAATAACTTTAATAACCATTTTATTTTATAACTTTAAACTAAATTACTTTTAGACTGAATAATATTTACATGTAATTATCAAATCAATATCTGTTGAATTTCCAAATAACAACATAAGCATTTTAGCATTTATCATAATAATTGAGTAAATAATATATATTATTATATTAACATAAGATTAAGGATATACATTTAAGTAATTATATTAAATGAATTAAATAGATTTCATCATTTTATTAGAGTGGACAATAGAAGTACACATTAAGACTAGAGCATAAGCTCGCGAATACTTGTTGATGTTGTCGTATATTACATCAAGACGATTACGCGTTATGTGTATTTTCCTTTGTAATTAAGTGTTATTGAAAGCGTGTTACACTTGGCGCGTAATCAAATGACTATGACGCCGACGATGACGATGACGCCGCGGCGACGCTAAGCGACGTTGGCGGTGGGGACGAAGTGAAAGTGAGTCGAGCATTGTTTAGGAAGCCTCGTTTCTGCAGCGGCTCTCAATGATGCCTTACATGCCTTACAGTTAGGAATGGCTTAGGCATTATTATTTATAAAAAAAGAACGATTCAAAAGAAATTAATAAGAATTTGCACACCGAATTAGAATTAATTGTTTAGACCAATCACTCATCTGAGTTACATTCCAAAATGTCTTCTCCGAAGAAAAATTTACTCGAAATATATAGTACATGTAACATATACTATATTATATCGAATAAAATTTTCCTTGGAGAGGATGTTTTGGAATGTATCTCTAATTAATGTTTTTCTTAAAGTGAGAAAAAGATATAATTATATGAATATGCTAAGAAATCAATGAGTATTTAAATATTGTATAGTTTATTCATACATTCTCGATCATTTCGGAATTTTATGATTCTATATATTGTAGTCTGTAGTTTTAATAAATTTGAATTAATTGAATAGAAAATAATTATTTTTACATGATTATTTATACATAATATTAGTCATATTAATTGAATTTAATTGCAGCTTATAAGCATCGAAATCACCGAATATGTAAGGCGTCCGATTGCCGGTGTCCTTGGTTTTCAGCGGCGCGAAAGCGTCGGTCACTGTATTTTTCCTAGCGCGATCAACAATTCGCTCCATTGCAGAACCATTAATCGCAGCAAAAAAAAATCGCGAATGCAAGATGTGTGAAAGAGTTCCTAATTCAGAATTATTTATGGACTATTTTTTTAATTCTTTTTACTCTATTCCTATAAATCAATGCATCAAAATAGCTTTAACAAAATAATATACTACTTTTTTTTAATAAGAATGTGACACAATAAATATTGCATTTATAATATTTGGTTTTATGCATCTTTCGATAAATATTTTTTATTTTTATCATGATTGTACGCATGGAATACGTATATATGAAAAATATATAGTGCCTTGTACGGCAACAATTTTTCTATCAAGTGCGTGCATATCTGATCGAATATGTTGAGCAACAATTTTTCTATCAAGTGCGTGCATATCTAATCTGATCGAATATATTGAGAACGACACCTGCGGTTAGATCGATACATCAGCGATTTTCCATGGTAGAATGTATTCTTGTGAGGATATGGCATTTCAATCAACGTTAGAATAGTTTTATTGATATCTAGCCACCAATGGACTGATCATAAATTCTCACGGATTCACGGTTTGACGAGACTTACGCTTTCAGTAAAATAGCTTTCCTCACAATGAATCGATCGATTGCTGAACACTTGCGGAGATTACACTGAGAGAAAAGTTTTTAGTATTTGTAAACTATAATTACATGCTACATAATTATGGTTATTCTTGCAAAGAATGATTTATTGGAGTATCTAAACATTTAGTTAAATGCAGATCTGAAAATAATTTTGTTGGACCATCAAAATAATTTTGTAGAGAACTCAATTATGATAAGCAATATGCTGCGAAAAGTTTTGACATGTTAGCAATCAGTTTGAGTGTCTTATATAATTATATCGATACAATTATTCCGATAATCACGAACAAAATTATTTTTCTATTTTTAGCTAAATTTTTAGATTCAGCAAAACTATTCTTTTCGTGTGCTATAATATATATAATAACAATAATTATATTGTACTATATTTTTTTATGGAATTATCATCAATAAATATGTATATATAGCACCGAAAATGATTATGATTATAATTATATAAAAATGATTGTAATTATTATAAATATAATTTTTAGTCATTTTTTAGACCGTATTATATTTCTTTTATTGTATTTCAGTACACTTATTGATTTGGCAATAGCGTTTAACTAAGGAGAATTATTAAACAAGTCTGTAAACGTTAACAATTTTCATGAATAAAAAATATTCTTCAAATTAGATATATAAGAGATACAAAAATGATGTCGATTTATAAAAATTTAACGCAATCAGTGGAAATTAAATTTTATGTAACAATTAGTATTTGTGCATTATATATTGCTGTTATCAAGATTTTCTAACATTACGTGTCATTGTTTCCAGAATACGTCAACGTTTTTCCGCTAAATTATCGTGTCTGCAGTTCCTGGAGCTGTCTCAATCGCTGTTTCTTTGTGATTCTTCAAATGTAAGTGATAATTCATTCATATTCAACGTCTGCGTCGATGAAACTTCTATCTTCGCGTAACAGCGATACCGTAATGATTTACTGTAAAAAAAATCGTGATGGAGATTATCACATTATCTTTCTGTGTTTCTGAGAAACGATCGATCGTTGACGCGAGCGAGACTAAATAAGTAGAGAATGTTTAGAGAAAACTTCCGTGCAATAACCATATTCATATAATAGCCGTATAATAACCGATTGTGAAGGCAATTAAAGTCTCGGCGAGGTGCACTTTTAGAGGCGTAGAAATCGTAGGTGTGTCAGGGCAGTGACGCAAAGCGTCCGACGCATTTTCTATTACGTATCGGCTTAACGTAGATATAGACTACGTCGGCATGACTATCGGCGATGATTTTCTTCGGTCGATTGTATTCGCGATGAACGTGCGTATACATCAATGTGTATACATCTATAAGGAATCGGCGGGTAATACCCGAGAGTGTTGGACTGTCTGAGTTGCAGATGCAACGTCCCACGCATGTAGGCCGCATTTATTACTCGGACAACTCGATATCCTACTTCACTGCCGAAGAATCTTTTCCGGCTTGTTATAAAACATTACAATAATAATTACGGTAGGTTCGTAAAATCTCAACTAATGATAAAAGAATTTACAACGAAAGTAGTATGCTTCTGTATGAAATGCGCAAAGTGTTGAAGATTTGATGATAATCAATGATTTAATGATAACTTTTTGAAAGATTTGGAGATTTTCTTTCAAAAAGAAACTTATCTTATATATTTTCTTATTTACGTTACTTAAAATGCGAATTTCTTCTATAAAATCTTAATGGTGAAAGGAATGACTTATTACCTGTTGTCATTCGGAGATATTATAAAGTGGATAACAGTTTTTTATCACACGTATGAGATTCATGTTACTCATAACTTCGGGTTAATATTCGCGTGCGAAAATGCGTATCGTCGCCGCTTTGTTATTATATTATTGCGGGATTTCCTTCGAGCGCAAAGGCCACGACTTTATATGCGTTATTATATTGTTAATTATGCAATGATACTGCTTTGACATCAGTGTCGATTTAGGGGATTCCTGTTAATTTTCCTCAAGAATTTCCACTCGAGGACATACCGCGTGCGATCTTTTCGCACATTAATCAATGTTGTATTTATAATTTTGAACCGACAAGATAAAAATTCTTTGCTCTTTTTGCATGAATCAATTTTAAAAAACATACATATATGAAAAAACATATGGAAATATATTTTTTCATATATGTATGTTTTCTCTAATGTGAAAATGATTTTAAAAATTGTGTGTTCTTTGTACTTGATTTTTTTATTCAACATCTTGATTACTTTCTCTTCTTATTTCCGTAGGAGTTTCGCTAGAAATTCCGTTCTGTCAAAATAGATTTCTTAAGTTTATTTTAATTATTTTCATTCTGTGTTTCATAGAGAATAAACAAAACTAACATTGATTAATTTAAGCAAAAATTAAATTTAACTTTTTTTGAATGTGAAATTAAGAAAAAATCTTGATGTTGAAATTCTATTTGTCTTTTGTTGAAAGACAACAGTGATGCTGCCTCCTGTGCCTTAGAAGTCAGTGATACGCCATCGATCGGTTCTAGTCATTTGATAATAAAAATGGAACTACGGAACTTAATTATTTGCGTAATTAGTGAACCGTCGCGTCACAAAATCATGTTGTCATTCCAGTTTACGAGCAAAATACCAGTCGAGAAAACTTATAGAAAATACGTTTCAACAATAATCGAATACAAGATGTTCTTAAATTAATCAAATTATGAATCGGCAATTTTTCAAATGTATCGTACTTGTCATGTAAAAAGAAGGTCTGAAAAATCTTTCACTCTGAGTTACAAACAACTGAGTTTTTATTTGTAATAAAGTGTTTTTATAAAGGTATCAAGTTTGGAGATTTATTTTACGAATATGTACTTCTTATAATATAAGGGAAGTTGGGATAAAACGGACCAAAATTAAATTTGATAAAAATAATAATAATAATAATGCAAACTTCTGTAAATTTTAAACATTTAACTTTATGCTCTTATAATGAACATTTTAAAGGGAACATTTTAATGATAAATTTTTATTTTTTGTCATTAATACAAAAAATACAGCCATTTTCAGCCATTTAAGGAATTGGCTTTATCTTACATTCTTCTACTTATAGAATAATACTAATTATAACATCACAAGATACTTGTTATCTTTTTTGAAAACATTTTTAGATATTTTTTTGTTAGAATAAACCGAATTAATCCTCATTCTACTTTCAATATTACCGTAACGTCACGTAAAGCGATATGCAATTTGAGAAGATATATTTAACGACGAAATCGCACCTCGCAGCTGATTACATTGATAGAGCGACGATAGTGAGGACGATAGTGAGCATGATTGCAGGTCAGATCGTTACCCATGACCTTAGCAAGTTGATATCACTTCACGTGCGGAAACGACACGATCGAACGACTCAAGGACTCTCACTATCCTGCGATATCTGATAACATCTGTTACGTGATAGCGCGCGCATTAAATCCAATATGGTACATGCTGTAAAATGCGCATCAGTTGAATGATTTGTTGCGCGAAGAGGCTATCTTAAACGTCAACCACGACTCCGTAACGACAGCTTTCCCACAGTCCATACATGCATTCGTGACTCGAGAAATTTATTTAGAACCGAAGTATCAATGACCAACGCGCCGTTTAATAATGTACAAGGAATCGTATAAACGAAAAGTTTGCGACATTGCGTCCATCAAGTTGTGTAGTTTTGTGCTCTCCGTCGCGCCACGCGTCTCATAGTGTGTGTTTAATATCATATTACGAGTACTTTTAATATAAAAGAAATTAAATTTTTGAAATATATAAACACCATATTAACATTTATATATAAAAGATGTAAATCTTAATATAAAAGATTTATATATAAAAGATGTAAATCTTAATGTAAAAGATTCAAATTTGAAAAAGATTTTTCAATTCTGCAATTTTGTTGTGGAAAAAAATTACAGAAAGAACGGTTTTGTTGAAGCTAGAAATATAGATCTGAAAATAATTTTCAATCATTAAAATAATTATATATGGAACATTCAAGCTGGTTGCAAAAATTTTTTTAGCAATGCTCGTCATGTTTAAGTTTCTTCTCTCTCTATATATAATTGTTTTGATTCCACAAAATTAGGTATTTTTAAGTCTATATTCAGTTACATTTTTAGACATTTCGGTCGTTCAAATTGTTTTTTCCGTGTATATAAGAAAGATTAATGAAAAAAAGATTAATGTGCAAATATGTTTTTACATAAAGATTATGCGTTTCGCGGGTTTTCTCCGTGTCCAGATCCATTCTTGGAATGAAACCTTGCAGTTCACTTCATCAGGGCGAGGAGCAGTTTGATACTAGTAGTATTAGCAGTATCAGGCTGCTTTTCGTTCCGATGAAGGATTGCAAGGTTCACGAAAGGTTGGCATTCCAAGAATGGATCTGGACATGGAGAAAACCCGCGAAACGCATAATCTTTATATAGAAAGCATTCGTGAAAGCCTCAAGAATATTATCAAAAATATGTTTTTCTTTATTAATCGATTAATTAATCTCAGAAAGTTAAATTATATTTTTTGTTCGATGTAGAGAGAATCCTTTTGGACGAAGGTGTGGAATAGTCTAAGTTTAAACACTAGTATAACATCCTACCTAAGATTAGGCAGATGTCCAGATCATCTTTTGATGAAGGCTCGATTCGATGAAGGTCCGTATATTTCGATGAAGGCTCGTATACCTACCTGGTGAACAAACCTATTTCTTCCGGATAGGGCTGGCAAAGTGCGGTGGAAGGCGCGTGTTCTCTTCTAGGGTCGACGACCGCGACCGACCAGCTAAGAATTTGGTGCAGGAACCGCCTTCTCTCTGTGTCGGCGATAGCCCGCAAGAGGGATCATGTCTCACGTTTGTTTGTCCTCGTGTGTATTCTTGCGGGCCAATGACCTACCTGTCATGTGCACCTTGTACAAACTGATTTCAACTGACCACGTGCGAGTACATGGTTTCTTTCATGTTGCAATTCGTGCCCTTCATTTTGTGCTATGATCATACTCAAAGTGGGTATGCAGGAGCAATTATATCTGAGAGAACCACGTCTAAATAAAAGACTTTTGTGATAATTTTGATAGTTAGGAATTGTGTAATGTCAAATTGTAAGTTAACTGTACGTTTATTTTACAAATTAGAAAAAATAGGATTTAATTTACTTTTCCAATTAATCAGAAAATATTATCAGTAGACTGTTGTCATCTTATTGAATATTCTGCTACATTATTTGTATTAAATATACCTAGTGAACATATATAAATGTTCGTAAAAAAAATATAATTTTTAGTACTGTATATAGCAAGGTGATAAATATTGCGGGTTGCGAATCAAATTGGGAGAATAATGTTCTTTCGGCATCCTTTGTGATTCCTTTGTTCGTAGATTCCCGTAGTGAATTGGACGAACTCTTAGAAGAAAACAAGGAAAGGGTCGACGGCCCTATTTCGCTTGAAGTCAAATATCTCGAAAGTGCCGGACCGCTTCCTGTAAAAAAAGATACGAAATAACATGGTACGAGCTAGGAACCCTAATCAAAAAGCGGATTTGGGGCTGGCGGACGCCTCAGTTTTCGTACTGCCGCTTTGGGTTCTGGGTGGTTGCCAATTTGAGTCCGGCATAAATAAACGCGTTTCCGTGTGGGTGATATTCGTACATGCGCGCGCGCGCGTGCACGTGATGGTATCGCGCTCGCTTGGCGAACGGGAACGTCTCCTTAAGGTCAGACGAGCACGAAACACTCCCGAAGAATCACGCTTGCCTTTTTTTTTGTTCATGCCAGATTTAATTCTTGATCATGCGAGAAGGATCTTCTCTTCGTGGAAGTCGATGAGAAGTCGGGAAAAATGCGGAAGAGCTCGTACACGACAGTGCGATAATTATTTATAGTCCTCAAACGATAAAATAACTATGTTGCCGTGCTTATCTGTGGTTCGAGGAGGCGCGCACATTTTTGTATTGCGTCTTACGAATTCGAGATCATTACATTTGAGACAAAAACAGATTTTGATTCAAATAAACAAAATATATTGAAGAAAACAGGACAGAACAGGATAAAGTGATTTATATAGATTTTTCCTTCCTAAAAATTAATCCATAAATAAAATAGCTCTATCTATATTAAGCTTTCTGAATTAATTTTTTGTACATCATTAAAAACTGTACTGTTAAAATACATTTAATTTCATCTTTAAATTCAATTTTAGAAAATTACATTATAATGCTACTCCTTTTATATTATTTTTGTGTGATTTTGAAATACGAGATTAAATAAGAGATATTCCATCGCATCCATCTCGCAGCGACGCCACGTATTTCTCGTGGGAAATAATTACTGAATATTCGACTGAATATAACTAGAAGTTTCATAAAATTATAGAATTAAAGAATACTAATCAAATCCGCGTGTACATATATAATAAAGTCTACTAACATTCTTGTAGTTATAAAATATCTTGTAGTTATAAAATATCGAGTCCTATTATAATAACCAGAAATTCTGCTTCACTAAAATATATTTATTTATATATATTTTGTTGGTATAATCAAATCACTTTTCTGAATCACAATCAGTAATCAAGTCAGTTAGTAATTAATAATAAACTAATCTATGCTAATTAGTTTACGAGAAAATTTTTCATCGAGAAGTTTTAGTATTAATAAGTTTTTATTTATGTTTACGATTTCTACAATAGAAGTTTTTTTTTTCCTGACCTACGATAACACATTTTTACATACACAAGGAAGAAAGAAAAAATTAACATCAGAATTTATAATGTATTTTCGCGTTTAAATATAGACTCGTAAAATAAAAAATGATCGCGTGTATTTTTTAGCTTATTATTATTGCTATTATTTAGCAAATTCTTTTGACTATTCTGTTTCCAATGTTTTCAATAATTTACATGTAATAATTTACAGTACCATAAATAATCAATGATATTTTATTTATTACATCGCGAGTTTATTTGTTATACTATTTTTGCAAAGAATTCAAGAAATTATCCATTAGAAGCACAAGTGAAACTAATAAATAAATATAATGAGCTTTGCATTTTTTTTTCTCATAACTTGTATAATTTAGTAGGTAATCATGTTTTAAGATCTATAAATACCTTTTTATTCCATATTATTTTTTAAAATAAAAACCTGCTCACATTCAACAATCTTATTTGTAATCTAATCTGTCTATACGTACGCTCTTAACATTTTCATGCTAAAAACAAATGTTTACAACTTTAGTGTTCGTTGAGTATTGTATATAAACGTATCGGCAGTCGTCGTCATCAGTTCGAAATCCAACAATGCGTTCGCATGATTAATAGATGCTAAATATAAATGCAACGATGAACGTATAAACAACGCATTTGAATGTATATTTGCACAAACGTAGCGCCTCTCTAGACGCTGCTCTAAAGTCTAGCGCTCGGTTTACATCTATAATCACATCGCCTATACTGCAACTTGATCGCAATACACAGAGTGAATTTAAATGAAATCACTCGTCTTGATTTCACCATTGAAGTCAGAGATGATTTATTCGAAAGGACTGTAGTCTAACAATGACTCGTGTAAATGCTATCAATCTGTCTATCATTGTATTTCTTTTATTTTGATATTAAATTCATGCTTCTATTATGCATGGTATATCAAATTTATGGGGAATAATATAATAATTGCAAGTCTATTTCATATGGTTGTCAAGTTATGAACCAATTAATCCTCTTTTGGGGGAATTGAATATGATTTCTGACTTCATCTAGAGTCCCTATATTATAGAATTTGGCCACGCAACACAAAATGGCTGTATATGTGTGAATGTGTGTGTATAGCGTAAATGTGGAACATGTTCTTTGAACATACGCTACACTTTGATTGGTACTGCCATTTTGAGGGGATTTAAGACTGACCAATGAAAGTAATCATGTTGAGTGGTCGGACTCTACTTTCTAAGAACTAGCTTCATCTATTTTATAGTCCCTCGCGCTGTTTAACAAGAAATTTCTTAATATATATATATATATTTTTTTTTTTACTTCTTTTTATCCATTTGATTATATTGATTAGATGAAAAATAAACAAAACAGCATCGAATCTAATTTTTTTCTAGATATCTTGAAAATTTACCTTATAGGAAGATTAAGAATATATTGACAGCAATTTGTGTTACTCTTTCATATACACATTTGTATTTTTATGAAATTCTTCCCTTAGTTAAATTATAAATCGCATAGATATCGAATTTATTCGACAGAAAGAGCAAAATAACTTCAAATGATTGGCTTGATTTATGTAAGGGATGAATAACGCTTCTTTCGAATGTGTTCATTGAATGAACGTGATCATGTAACTCGTATCGGTTGGCGCCGCCGATTGCGTTAGCGAGATGCAAGTCGGATTGCGGAGCTTTTGTCTCGCTAGTAAATCGCAAGCCTCGTAGGTCAGCGACGTCGATTGCGAAAAGCCGTTCGTCCAACTGCCTTAGTCCGATTGACTGACTGACTGACTGACTGTCTCACTGACTGACTGGTTGGCTGATTGACTAACTGACTGTGCGGTTGATTGACTGGCTTGTCCATTTGGCGTAGGCCGTACGTATACACGTCGCCGTGAGCAAGGCAAGGTCAGGGCTTCGCGAAACAGCTGTTAGGTTTAACCCAACCCATATACGCGCGTGAAACAAACTTATGCGTACTCCTTCGTGAATACCGTTCTGTTTCCGCGTTCATTAGTCCACCCGTGTCCGGTGCCCTCCGATTACCGTCGACATCACTCTCTCCTGTTGAGAGCGTAAAAGCGAATTCGCGTTCTCAGTTCACTCCCGACGATTAGCGTCGATGAATCATTCGCGGTGAGAGAAAGGCGAATGATGTAAACCGCACATCCGCGTGAAATAATGAGAGAATAAAAAAATCGAACAACTTTTTATCTTTATTCAATTTGAATTATTATCCGAAATTGGATTTATATGATTGATATAATAAATATTATTAGATAATTTTTCTTTCACCGAAAAAATCATGAAAAAATCATGAAGAAATTACTCGAGATTTATATTGTTTTGTCTAAATTTGTTTGTTTATTGAAAGTAAATACATTTCGTGAATGGTTTTTTTATTTAACATGCTGTATCAGTTTATCGCTTAAATTTTTGTATGGATAAATGAATGGGCAAACTAATTTTGTGAGTTTTCTCTTTCGTCAAGTGGCAGAGAAGATAGTATGAACGTTTTTATCTGTATCACGTGTTATCCGCATGAGAATCGACTACCGGCCATAAGTTCTGATTCGTTAAAGAATATTGCGGATAAAATTCAAATCTTTACATAATATTTGTCGTATCATCATTTTATAGATAGTAAGCTGTATAACTAACAGTTCATTCGTGTTTCTCTTTTTGAAGAATCAATTTTGTTTTTTTTTTTTTTTAGCAAAGATCGATTTAATTGAATATTACCGAAGTTTTATTCTCAAGAATAGAAATGAATATATTCTTAATAATTACAAGCAATATAACTTTTTAATGATAAAAAAGACTACGAAGAGATAGAGAACAGGAATCATTGTTTTATACGCATTTCCGCTGGCAAGCAACTTCGGGTTGCTTAACGATCGTTGTCTTGGTGAAGTGCTTCTTTGCAATCCTTGCGTTCCGGACGCCATCTTTTCGCATAGGTCATGTACGATCGTTCCTCCTACGAGAGATCACGACAGTCAGCAGCGACGGCCTTGGCGACTTCGGAAAGAAAAAGCGCGCTCTGATCGTGACCTTTGGCGCGGTCGCTACCGTTCGTTCGAATACGAACAAATGCACGAGATGCACGAATGCACGAGATGTACGGATGCGCATGTGCGAGGCATTGCTTTAAGAATTCTTTTACGCAACATGCTACCAATGGATGAACTGCGTTACCGTAGGTAATACACGCGTCACGTGTACTCCACGCGAAGACTTTGATCCCATGATCCCTTAAAGTTAACGGTATGTTTATATCATAAGTGGGCTATCGTGAGTCATACGAGAAAAATAGAAATATAAAATGGGATAGAAATTTGAACAGACGTTTTATCGTAAATTTTGTTGATCTTCAAAAAAGATTTAACCATTTTTATTTGTTGTGTTGATATAGTAAATTATTTTCCGTTATATTTTAATTTATACAATTTACATACAAATTAAATGGTTCTATTTCAAAAAGAATTTTATTCGTGTAAACGTTCTGTGCACGTCAATTGACATATTACTGTCTTATTTTTCAGTTTGCAAGTCGATAGCCTTCGGCTTTGTTAGAGTGAATGTATTTAGCCTTCATTCATTCAAGAAGAAAAACATAAATAAAACTGCTGTTTAATATTATGCGTCGCGCGTTCTATATTACGATGAATGGCTACTAATTTGATGAATATCTCCAACAACACGAAGGTTCAATGTACAAGAGTATTTCTTATATTTATTTCAATTACATGATAGCTTTTATCAGAATTCGAATAGATAAATGATGCTAAATAAGCAATCGTCTAATCTGTTTTATATGTAAAATTGTTGGATGCATCCGCAAAATTTTTTATATTTTATTTTTACAGAAATTAAAAATTATTATAAGAACTACATTCAAGGAAAAATTACTACTTATATTAAAATCAAGTTAATATTGTTCGGAAAGTTCGTGCCAATGTTGAAAGAAAATTGAAACGCAGAAAATTTAAATTTTAGTACATATATTTATTAAATTATATAGATTAGTCGGCATGAATTTTCCGGACAACCTAATAGAATTTTTATTCTTTATTTTGAAATCACTATAAGTCATGTTTCAATAATTTAAAAATTAATTCAAAATTAAACCAACTATAAAATGTCGTTATACTATACATAATCA
>Ga0157364_1002490_pt1 | contig 17185 bp, 9 predicted proteins | sample AttsexASBM2_FD_111476 | JGI IMG/M metagenome (GOLD analysis project Ga0157364, IMG submission 111476) | Fungus gardens microbial communities from leaf cutter ant in Ribeirão Preto, State of São Paulo, Brazil - Atta sexdens ASBM2 | ecosystem: Host-associated > Fungi > Mycelium > Unclassified ... | reverse complement strand
ATTTAAAAACAATTTTATTTTAGATTAGATTAAATTAATCATGTAAGACTTAAAAGTTGATTGTTAAAATGCAAACTTTTTTGCAGCATTGTTCATCAAGCTTAAATTTCATGCATAATTATTTTAATAATTCAACAATGTTATTTTTAAATTTGTATCAAGCTAAATTTTTTAATACTTCAGCAAAATCCTTCTGTGCAAAATAGATAAATTGACCAAGGATTGACTCAAGAAGACGTAAAACAATTAATGGAAAGGACAGTCTTGTTCTAAAAATTTAATTAGATCTGAAAATAATTGGATCACCAAATTAATTATATAAAATATATAATATGCTCAAACTGGTTGCTAGACTGTCAAAACTTTTTGCAGCATGCTCATTAGATTTTAGAGCCCAATTAACTTAATATAATAATTACTTTACTGTCTAACAAGTTATTTTCTGATCTGTATGTATAGCTAAATTTTTAGATGTTTCAGCAAAATCGTTTTTTCCATGTGGAGCAATTCAAAAATGCTTCTTCATAGGACATCCTCAACTTATTGGAATACAGGGAGATGGTTCAATTGTCACGATTGCGTTTCGTGCAATGAGACTAGAGACAGCTAGCCAGATAAGATGACCTCATATGTAAATACGAGCTTCTCCTCCTCTGGTTCGTGTATGAGGTGGCAACGATCCCGATCCCGCGGGAGTCATTCGAATGGCGCCAGGTTCGTCGATCAAGCCCTGGGATCGAGCGGGAGACTAGTTTGGCAAGTTAAAATCCCCGAGTGAAGATCACGAAACCGTCGCAACGAATACGGCCCGGTGAAAAATCGAAAGATGGCGGCTGAACGTCCACGGAATGCGGATTAGCCACAGACCGAGACTCCGAATGAAGCGATTTCCGACTCCGGAATCACGTTTCGCGATACATCACGATATGCATTTCTCCGTCTCTGTTTTTCTCTCTGTCTAGATCTGGATCCAGATTATCCGGAAGAATTCGATCTTAGAATTTTAACCGTTTTCATTCCTTTATTTGATACTGAAGTACGATTTACATCATTTTTTTAAATCTGAAATAAAAAACATTTGAATATCTTTCGTTCATGTCGAGATTACAAAACAATATTGATTAAAACAATATAGGCAAAAGGATCAATATTTTTAGTAGCCAAATAATATTACAAACCTTATAACTCTAAAATACGTATTCTTCATTTTGTATAGTGCGCTGCGAGTCAATTATATCAGAAATCAAAATACTAAGAAAGTAATACTCTAGAAAATGACCGTGAACAAAAGAAAAATTATCCTTTGTTATTATTATATAAATTTTATGATCTAAATTAAAGTTCTTTGGCTATATATTAACTCTTCTGCCATTCTTTTTCCTATATTGTTTTATACAGAATAGATTTATACAGAATCTCATTATTATTTATTAATATTGATTTATTAATATCTTTTTTCATAATTAATAACAATATATTATTAATAATAAAATAATAAATAAAATAATAAATTATTAATAATAATTATAATTTATGTTGCATTTATAAATAAATATTAAAAAACAATTCGTTGCCCGTTTATTATTTCCTCAATTATTAACCTAGTTTAGTTACACCCCCCCACTAAATCTTGTTATATTCATTAATTTCAGCTCTGAATCAATATTGAAAGTTTCTGGTTTTATTTCAGTATTATGAGCATTCCATAAATGGTTATCGATTTTCTTTTATAAACATAATTTATTATACATTGATTCTGCTTATAATTGAATGTTAAATTATGTCTCGAACATATTGCACAAATTATAAATCTTTCAAATAAATTGTCGGTCATTAATCCAATTCATCACGTTGCATAATTCTATTTGATAACTGTATTGGACTTTATCATCGCACGATCGGCTTTATCGGGCAGCTAAAAAATTGCGCGTCGCGATATTCTCTCAGCACAAATTGTTACGATCCATCATGTAACAAAATTTATCACTTGTCGCGACTCCTCGTGAAATTTTTCACGAACAATTTTGTCCATGCTCGTGCAAAATAATTATGCCATTACGTCCGACGTCACGAGGTAAAATTCGCGGATCTTTTATTTCTCATTTGCTCCTTCTGCAAAAAGCTCCGGGCGATTTAAATTTTGCCATTAACTTCACTGAATATTTAACGCACTTCACTCCGGTACAGACGCGTTGTGGCTGTATAATGGACTCGTAATGCGTCCTCACAATCAGACTCAAAGATAATGAATTTATTATACAAATTGATGTGTATTGTATTGCGTGGTATACACACATCGATATGTAATCGAAAGCTCTACAAGGCATTCGAGGAAAAAGAAATATTTCTAGTGGTTGTAATTAATAATGCTGTCATTGAATAAAATAATAATGTAATATATATTAAATAATATATATTAAATATATTAATTAATTATATGTGTATTAATTATATGTAATATATGATTAATTATTATTATATAATATTTATAAAACTATACATCTTTTTGTTTCATTGTAATAATTCGTTATCTTAAATATATCTGTTTGCTCCTCGAATTTGCTATCGAATTTGCTCCTCGTCCTTATTTTCAATTTATCTCTACTTACGTATTTCTTTTTCTTCCTAATTTATTTCCTAAGTTATTATCAACACATTTTAATTATTACGTTTTTACTATTACAATTTAAGAAGCTTTAAATGTAATTATACAACTTTAAAAGATTTAAATGTAATTATCAATTTAAATATGAATTACTGTCAATCAATATAATCAATACAGATGAAAAGGTTTATGAATCAACAAGTGAATCAATCCAAATAATTATTTGTATTAAAATTTATTCTATTATAATAATCATGGATTATACAATAATTATGGATTATATAAAATTAAAGGTAATATAAAAGTTATTATGTGTCTTTATTCAATATTTATAGTTGGTATGTACTTTCTAGCCCATATTTTTCCGAGTTTTGTGAAGAAAACCTTTTATTGAGGTAAGTACTTCGAAGATTTAAGCAGAGACATTTTATTTAATTGACTAATTTGATTAATATTTCCTTAAGGCACAAAATTTTTAAATAAAAAATTACTTATTGATATGATGAATTACTTATTGATAATATTAAGTAATTTTTATGTTAAAAAATCATTTAAAAATTATTACCAAGTAAAGAAATCGAATTTTAAAATCATTGTAATAAAAAATACATTATACTCATAATGTAACTTTTTCAATTAAAATGATTTGTGAACGCAATCAGATTACAACATTACCCATGGGTTTTATCATTGAACTACAAAAGGCTACAAAAAATATATCTGAAAAGCGTTTCAAATTAAATGCATTTTCATACCTTCCAATCATTTTCCCATACATATGTAATTATCAGAACGAGTGTATTCCCAGTCGGTTGAGAAATTTTATTGACTTCTTCACAAGTAATGTGCATGTGCATGGAACAGTATACATATATATAGAAACCGTTAATGGAAAATTATTGTTTAAACGAATGAATCATTCTACCGTGGAAGCGGCATTTTTTGCAACAAACGGATAAAGACGTAAAATGGCAAAGGTAACAATTTTTTGCTATTAACGAATGTAACGGCATTAAAAAGAGAATAACCGTACATAACGAGTATTGCGATAAACATTATGGCACAAAGAGATACAACAAAATAATTATCGCGTTATAATAAAGTCGCAACAATTAACATTCGATTCTTTATTATATTTTCATTTCTTGTAAACATACAGCATACAATTAAATTATTATCGTTTATTTCAGCGTTGAATGGATAGCGTTGCGTTAATGGTAGACTAGAGGGTCGGATCTGGGTTAATTTAAACTATTAGCAGACACACCGGAAGTGAAGTAAAGAATGGGAGCAGAGAACGAGACAAAGGGGATTGCCAAGTGCAGGCGATGATGTTTTGAAGCGTGACAAATTACATAGTTGCCTTTCTAAGTTTCTAATTTTTAAGTTCTCAAAATTATTTCCTAAAGCAACATTTATACAGATACATTTAAACACATTTTAAAATTTGATAATAAGTTATCAAGAGTTTTCTTTTTACTTTAATTAATTCAAATTACATGCAGTATTTTACATTATTAGCTCTATGTGTAAACAGAAACGTTAATACTAATTAATATAATTAATGCTAACGTTAATATTCTCTCTGTCTTATTAAACATTAATATTAATTAATACAATTATAATTTCTATATTTCACATTCATCTATTCACATTCATCTATTTTTTTAATATCTTTTTTTTCTATTTTATATTTCATTTTCCTTCTTTCTGTGTTATATATAATGTGTTATATATATTTTTATTCTAGTACAATATTTCGTGTTTCTTTAAAATTCTTCTAAACATTTTTCGCCCTCATCTGTATATCGGAGTAGGAACAAATGTAGGAAATAATTGAGCAGAAGATCATAATGATGAACAATAAAATTCGCGATCAATAATGCTGACACCACAGAAATCGAGCTAATTAAAAGACTAATTAACCGATTTCCCACGGGAGCCATGTATTCGAAATGCGCGAGGCTCGCAGCTGGAATCTGATAAATGAGAAAGGTATCATCACTTGCGGGGATGCTCAAAGCGGCGTGTGGCTCGTGACGGCATTTTGACAACAGCCACTTTTACGTCACCGTCACACGCCCGTTACATGCCGATGCGTGCACGCATCCGTTACATGGGTGGCATGCGGCGCAACGCGTATCGTCGAATTACCTGCGGGCCATACGCGTTTCCTGCAAGTGGAACGAGGGAAGCCACAAGCGTGATTAAGATAGATCACGACCGGGTGTAAGTACATTTGCACCTGCTGACTGTAACCGGCATGCTTCATCGATAATTAAATTATATTCATCGGCAACAACAATCCACTTTTGTCCATTAAGCAAACGTACTTATAAGTCAAAATTGCACTAATCGTTTTGCAAGAGTATTAGATATAAAATTGTAATTATTAAATTAGTACACTCTCTAAATCTGAATCAGTGGATAGTCACTAATTACCAATGGCATACTTGGCACTGATATCAGTGATTATCCACTGATTCAGATTTAAAGAGTAATTATTCATTGTTACTATAATATAAAAGCTTAATCTTGATTATCTATGTCAATTCAGGATCGTGAAATAAATAAAATCAGTAAATTAGTAAATAAAATTAGCGACATAAATCAAAATGGGAAAAAAATAGAAAATATTCACATAAGAATCTTATTAATATGAGAATTTTAGTAAATAGTAAACAAGTGATAATTAAATAAATAATAATGATATATCGTTATTTATGCGTAGATAAAAATATTTTTAAATAAATATAGTTCACGTATGTTTTATGATCACAATTAAGGAATCGCGCGTTCAAATAGCAAAGAATTTAAGTGGGACAAAGTCATTGCTGTGTGTCTAGATTAATTGCACGTCTATCCAGGGAGAAGTATGTCGACTTACTTAGCTCGTGATCCTTCACGTTAGTATTACTTCCTCATTCGAATAGTGACACACCTTTGTGGCATGACTGCTTACTTAACGCCATTGGTTCCACCTTGTAAAACGCGAACGCCTACCTTGTACACAACGCCGCATGCATCGCCATGATGTCAATGACCATACCTTCTTTAGAGTAAATTAGATTTATAAACAGCGAATATCAGTAATTTATCACAATGCGCAAGGAGAATAGAACTGTTGTGAGTTGTGATGTACGATGTTGTCGTTTTCCGCAAATGGAAAAGTAATTAACAGTACGTTTTCACAATGACAACTAAATTCTATGTTTCATTTATAACTGTACTCATAATTTAACTCTTAAAACAAAAGCTTCCCGATGGATTTAATACTTTAATAACATTTCCAAGTGATATTATAATAAATTTTGTTCAAAACATACCTACATATATTATTCTTATATTGATTCTTATCTTATCTTTACTGATAAGAGAATTATTCCTCACTGATTTTGGCTATATTGTAAATCGATCGAAAAATATTAGATATTTAATCTGCTTATTTAAAAGTTTAAGGATTGAAATCTAGGGATCGAAAATAACAAATTTTTTTCATTTTTGCAGCAAATATCTTCAAAATTATGAGGGGTATATACAAAACTATTTTATGTAAAAGTTTTATTGTGTATTCTTAATAATGTATTTTATTGTTTAAAAATGTCAAATTTTTTAAATTTACCTCCATTCCTAACAATTGTTTCGACTTCTAAATTTTAAGATAAGTAATGCAAGATAAATAAGGCAAAAAAATATGCATCTAATATCTTTCGCTCTATGACATATTCAATGTCTAAAACAATCACTAAAACAGTGACGGTTTTGATGTGAAAGAGAAAATGATTGCAATTACCATAATTTATATTTATTTTCAATATATGCTTTTTAATATAACTGTAAATATAATTATTATCACTAACATTATAGCAATTCTCTCTCTCTCTCTCTCTCTCTCTCTCTATATATATATATATATATATATATATTTTATGCAATATAATAAAAAAACATGGAAAGATTTAATTAATTCTACTAGAAAGAAACACTGTGCAAAAATATTATTCCTCAGATTAACAATAAGCAAGAAAATTAAATGCTACATGAAAATCCTGCTTGAATCTATTCGCTAATTCTCCAATTATCCCTAACTGTGCGCCTTGGATTCGGCATCCCGTTGGCGAGTGCAGTATTTAGATATACTCCACGCAAGCTTTACATTAGTAACAGCTTTCGAGCAATTATTACTGGATTCCCCGGAAACAGTGATAATTAATTCGATCAAGCGTTAAGATCAAAAGCGCGTGGAACGATGCATCTTTAAAGCGACCTATGGTATACTCACGGAAGCGGGTTAATTAATATCCTCCTGATGAAAGGTAGGGAGGCGTACGACACAACGTTGCGGCGGCTTAATCGGGGATTCGTTTGACGAACGACTCCGAGTATACGCCCCCGTTGTCCTCTCTCGTTCGTGCTTGTGCAAACAAAACGATCACGTCAACGTTATAAACCCTGTTGAACTTTGCGGTCTAATTTCCTCGTGTAACCGCCCGTTCGTGTACCATCGTAGGACCACGTTGTTGCGTCTCTTCGGTGCCATGATGGCCAATCCCGACGGAGTTGTTCGAGTTACTATGGATAATACTTGTCCATTGACATTAACTCTTTGCACATAGCGAATTGTCTTGGACAGCGAAGGGAAACGACGGATGAAGAATTGTCCTGGAACGTTTGGCATACGTTTCCCGGATGCCCGATTTATACGTACAGGGTGTTTTATTTCAAACGTAATAGATCGTATATCTCGGAAAATATGACAGATACGAAAAAATGTTTCAGATAAAAGTTGTACAGTTTGAGTGGTCGCAAATATTGGTAAAATTAATTCTCGCAAAAAATCCATTTTTCATGAATGGAGGTTACTATTATTTTACGCATTCCTGCATATATCGCCCCCCTCCCCCGTAAGAAAAGTGATATAAATAAAATTGATCAGGAGAAAGAAAAAATTGTATACTTTAAAATTATATATATATATATACACTTACAGTAAATATAATATACTAAATATAAATTAATTAAAATTAATCATAAAGTACTTCTTTTAAGTTTCAAGTTTAAAAATAATGTAGATATTAATTTATATTGATGCTTTCTAATAAACGATGAGTGTGCGATTATTTCATCTGTGTTTAACATTGACAAATAACAAGGTTGTAATAATTCACTGTGCTACATTTTATCATCTGCGTTTCTTGTTGAAAAGCATCCGGTCGTTAAACCTTTAAAAATTATTCCTATACTTTGATTTGTATCATTTTTCTCGTTTTCAATTTTTTTTCTATTTAAATTCAACTTGTATTACTATTGCTGATTAAAAATCAATGTAGTTAGATCAAATCCGTGCAAAATATGAAATTTGAAAAATTGTGTCACTTTTCTTATGGGGATGAGATATACATGTTACATGTGCGAAAGAATTATTATATCATGATGGCAATGATGAGAGATGAAATAGTTAACATATACGGCGACGTAGAGTAATTAAAATGAAAATAGATGAGAATATTCAATGTAAAATGAGAATAATCGATGTTATTTTATAATTTAAAAACAGGAAGAAAATGTATTCATAGATAAATGAAAAACGTCGAATATTAATGCAAGTAGGCATTAATCATTTTCGTTCCGAGATATTGGTATTCCATATAGATCACTTCAAATATGATGTAATATTCAATCCGAGAATAATCACCTGAAGTATTTTTATACTCCTACGGCGAAAAAATATGAATTGATGTAAAAATGATATTATCTTTTTTCTTTTCAGGTATTTTTTTTTTCTTTAACGAACTTTTAAATACACAATTCCATAAAAAAATCTACAATAAAAATTAGTATTGCGTTATATTAATTAAAATCCTCTCTTATTTTTAGAAATACTATTATAATACTAATATAAGCTATTTAATGTGCTCATTCTGTTTAATATTTGCTTTTTGTTTATTCTTTCAGAAAATTGTAAATCCATATTCACATTTAACATTCTCAAATATCAATAAATTGGAAAACAATCAAGAATATATAATATGTTGTTAATAATAGTGATTTTGATTGAGATATAAAAATACTAAGTAATTGTTTACGTAAAAGAATTGAGATGAGTACTCCTAAGTAAAAAAGTGAGAGCTTTTTTGTTTACAGAAAGATAAAGAAAGAAATTCTTAAGAAATAATTCGAAAAACATCGATTTTAATAAATGTTTTATGAACAATTAAAATTAATAAAAAGGATATCAGCGAGATGTCATAAAATTGTTGCTTCGCGTCAAGTGCAATCGTTAAACATTTTGTCAAAGCGACGCTGTGACCGCCTGTCAATATTCACCGGTTATAAAATATATCTCACTCTCGTCAAGGCGAAACAAAAGTCATCAGAGCTTCTGCTGCGATATCGATAACGCCAGGCCGACGTATAAATCAAAATGGAAATAAAAGTTATTTACGGGGGCGCGCGCGGGAGAGCGCAGATCAGGCGCGGCTTGATAAAGTGGAAAAATGCAGCCAGGAGGCGGCTTTGTCGAAACAACGGACCGGCCATCCCTCAAGCTCCCGCACCCCCTTCAACCCCGAAACCCATCAGCTCGGTGCTTGCCCGGTTTTATCACGGCGCCGTTTATCACCGCTTGCCTAGACAATGCCGTTGTTGTTCCCATTGTACGGCCCACGGGGATGCCGTCGTGACCCATATCCCCTTACCGAACACTCCCACGGGGAGAATCAAACACGTCGGTACGACTGTGAACCTTTCCGCATGTTCGCGCGGGAAAGATTCTATGGAACGTCAAACGGAAGGAAAGCGAACTCTCCTTCTTCCTTCCTAGAGCCGGCTTTGCGCGTCGCGAACTTCTATCGGGAACAATCTCGCTATTATCGCCAAGAAGAATCGAAGTCTCACCTCGACTGTGTGGATCGAGAGAGTTTGAGATACAGGATGAGAGACGGATAAAATAGCGGAAGAAATGGAGAAAGTGCTCGACAGACTTGACTTCAGAATTACGATCGTTTAATTGCCTCCTCGAAGAACTAATAAAAAGTATCTCGTCAGATTCATGCAGAATCGAGTAAGATTTGTGTCTAGGGTTAAGTATGCATTATATCTATGTTTACAAATGTGTTAATATTTATACTTTCAATAAACTATATACATGTGAAAATTGTGTTTATAACAATCTATTTATTTTTCTTGAATTATATATTTTTATTTACTTTTATATTATTTTTAATATTATAAATTTAAATTTGAAAAATTATGACAAAAATTTTGATTTTTTTTTATAAGTACTTTAAGTATTCAAAATAATTTATTTAATAAAACAAAGTTTCATTGTGATTCAGATTAAATTAGTTACAAGGATTTAAAAGATATAAATTTAAAGTACTTTTACAAAAAAAATCAAGATTTTTGTTATATTTTAAAATATATTTCTATATATTTTTATTAGAGATCGCAAATTAAAAAAATATTATTTCTTATTAAAATAATTTTCGATCCAAATGATGAACCTCGCTTTTGTATTATTATATTTTTAAATGCGTTCTATGATAATCTGTAATTTTTTTCATAACTTTTTGAATAACTTTTGAAAAATTTTTATAATAATACACTTATATGTTCTTGAAGCACAACCATCTAAAGTGAAATATGTGAGTGACATATGTAAACAATTTATTTTATCCTAAGTGACATCTGATTATGTCACGTTATATAGAATGTCTCAGTTTTTTCCATTTTTTTTTTAAATTCTTTCATCGTTACAAAAGAGAGTATTTCTTAATACAAATAATCAATAATTTTTAAACTGTAAACTACTGAAAACTACTGAAAACTTAGAAAATTTTCTGCTGAGCAAACAGACAACAAAATCATATTCTTCGTATTATTCCTTGTTCCCAAGTAATTTCTTTGCTGATTGTACTCTTTAAAAATAAACTTGCGTTCATTTCTGATAGTTTATCCGAAACAGATTGTATAAATTATTTTTCAACGTGATTCTGCGAACTAATGCAGTGCTTTCTGATTGGTAGATCTCGCCAAGGATATAGAATGCAGAAAGAGAGAAAAAGAAAAAGGATAGAAATTTGCAACGGGCGATGCGCGATATTGCGGTTTTCTTTATTACAATTGGTAACGCCGCATCTTATCCGTTATCCACGGATTGCTCTTCTGGAACGGCGTAACAAGTATTTAATAACCAAACTTGTTCCATTTCTTGTTTCCCTTCGCTTCCGCCTTTGTTTCTATATTGTATTCGAGCGTCTATCGAATGCGCTCAAGTGTCGCAAACATTCGGGTTATTGGATGCTGAAGCGGTTCGCGATACGCGCAGTATCGCAGTAACAGATATTAATGGTAGCTGCGATATTGTAGGCAATAAAAATGCTTTGACGTGGCGCTTTAGAATATTAATAAGATCGTAATGATATTAATATATCATTATATCGAATAATGCTAATGCACATGCTAATAAAAATGATACCCGGTATCGTATTACATATATTTAATAATAACAACCACAATCAAAATCGTAGTATAATAATAACCGCAATTGAGATCGTTAATAATGTGTAAAAATAATATAATAATAATATAATTGCTTCATGCGATTATTGAAATTGAGCTGACATAATTTATTAAAAAATATGTATTATTGGAAATATCTATACATATAGAAATTTCATATTATAAAGCTATGTTGCAAAATTTAGTAACAAGAAAAATGTCAATATGCAATAAAAGAGTGGAATAATACTATAAAATTATATATATAATTAGCCAATACCCCTTTTATTTATACCCTTTTTAATTTAATTTTTACATATTAATTGTTCAAAAAAGTAGGACGTATTATTGAGAAATTGCTATTGATATTTAATTATTATAATTGCTATCTACTTTTTATTTAACAATATAAATTAAAATAACAAAAAAAGAGTGAAAAGAAAATGAAAGAAAATAGGTTGAAGAAAAACATGTTATACATGCATATACACTTATTACATTCTATTTTCGTGAATCTCAATTCGAGAAAGAAACAAATAAGATTGCATATTAATAAGAAAATATATCGAGATGTTGATATTAACTATTTCAATCTCTACTAAAACATTTCAAGACATCTCTATTCAGTCACAAATCGTCGATATTAATATAATTCCATAAACTAATTAATAATGAATATAAAGTCATCTGATCCTGATAAAGTATCAAATTGACGTATCTTAATTATTTTCTTACGAGACCTTTAACTACAATACAATGAGATAAAAATGGTTACAATTATCGTAATTTAATTATAATTTAGCCATTTTTTGAAGTTAATTAAACATTTATAGTTATTTTAACTATGCAAATATAGTTAATTATGCTATTAATATTAATTACACACACTGCTTGAAAATCTTTAGTTTTTTAAACTAAATATATTTTTTAGTTATTATTACCATATAAATAATAAGTGAATTTAAGAAAATTACATTCATTATTATAATTGCGATGCATTTATTGAAAAAAAGATTTATTTTATTTACCATTTATATCTTGATATTTTATTGTATAAATATTGAAAATTATCATGATTTATAATTTTTTTCACGTTTGAGAAATTTACTTATTATTACTAAAAATTATAACAGTAATAACCATAAATGAAATACCTAATCATAATTATTTTACCATGCAATTATAGTCATAAATTATAGTCATAAATTTCAAACATTTTTTTCTCTGTACACAAAGAGTTTTCTCATACGCCTAGACTAATATTACATTCATCCGTTTTTTGTCATAAATTTTCCAAGCATGTTGATTGACAGGACAAAGAGATTTTCGGATTTTTCCGTCCAGCAACTAATTAACTTATAAAAAATTTATCATATAATGTAATATCAGTCCTAAACTGCTGACTTCCATATGATAGAAAGAAACGAACCTGATTTCAAGCTCTTTGTTCTTGTTTTCACATATATGCATCCTGTTTGTGAGTATATACCACGTGAACTGAGTATATTACGTAACTATATATTATGTGAAAACAGAGATTGTCTGTGTGATTTATATATGTGAGAGTACGTAACTTAACCATGGGGCTGTCTTCAAACATGACGAAGTCGGCAGAGTCTAGGGCTACATTCCAAACGTTTATATATTACATAGAGTGAAATATTCCTCGGAGAGGACATTTTGAAATATAACCTAGGTATAGAAGTCTGTGGCTTTAATGCAAATATCTTCAGATCAAATTAAAGTAAGGTGAGATATTTTTAAACTAAAATATATAAAACAATATTTAAACAATATATAAACTTCTGCGAACATTTTACTTTCCCGCAAAACTTTCATTATTTATTTGATTATTATTCTTCGATTTGCTCACTATGGCTTTCATATCAACCTCTCGTCTCATCGACAAGTCAGAAAGCACTTTGCGACGATATAGATTCGCATCGCACATCCACCGGAATGACGTACGATCCGTGGATTTATCTCGAACACAACGGAGAGCGAGATAGGTACACGGAGATTTAAACCGATGGGATAACAGTAGTGCGGAGTTGCCGGCATACGTCTACGACTGGCACAAGTATATCGCTGTGTATTCGTGATAAATCTTCCCCGCTCTGAATATTTCGCCATGAAATCCTCTTACCCCCATCCACTTACCTTTCAACCTTTACAAATTGTAAGCACTTTATGCATCCTGATTATACGTTCAATCGGGCAGGGACAAGAAGACGCGAAAGAGACTTGCTGTTTTCATACGTGCCTTTTAAACTAGTATGTAAACTCATAAGAGAAATCTGAATTTAATTAAGCAGGAAATATCAGCAAAGGAACACCTCTATCTAATATCTATGCAAATGATTTAATTTTTTTTCCTGTTTTTGAAATAAACGTAAAGGATAGTTGAATATTGGAATTTATTGTCTTATCAATTATCAAAATTAATATTTAATAAAAAAATTTGATATGACGAGGTAATAAACTTTGAATTTAATAAAAACAAACTAAAAATGAAAATAATATGCAATAATATGGAATTTTTATTATGAAATTTATATCTATTAATTTGTTTCAATGTATCTAAATATTTCATTTTTGGGTTTTTTTTTAAATAAATACGAGGTATCTCCAACATTGATTGGAATGATACTATCGCACCTCGTTGCAACAGTTTGAAGATATGAAAATCGAAAAGCTGCAATAAAAGAAGAAACAAGTTTGCTCGCTCTCCTCTGTTTTCTTCAAGTTCTACAATCGATGTCCCTTTATTTCTTGGCCAAGACTTTCCTCGTTCTCACAAAGTTTATCGATTGACGGGGGCAATTTTAGGAACACGGCTGACCCGGAAGTAGCAAAGTTCCATTGGCGCCGCTTATTTGCCCCGAGGATTTCGAATTTTACACGCGTTTACGATTTAACACTGTCAATCTGCCCGTAGATATTGAACTCCAATGATAAAAGTGTCTCTCATTTTCTGATTATTATTACATAATTACCGTGCTGCCAAGTGTCAATATATCGCTTTTATACATAATATTATAATAATAGTAAAAATGTACAATGCATTTATTGTTTCTCCATTATTAATGATTTTCGCACAGGATTGCTAGAATTTTCATTGAAATTATAATATAACGCAATGTAATGTGATGCAACGTAGATAATGCGTTATTATAATATCATGTAATACGCGTTGTTATTAATCGAGCACTTTATATCTTGGATATAGATAGTTTGATGAGTTTGGAATTTAATTAGCAAAAATTCAATATAGAAATTACGATTATAAAGTAGCATTTCACACTAAAAGGCTTCAAACAAGTTATATCAGTATAAATAAATAAAGAACTTTTATTTTTTCGTTCAAGTAAATCTTATTTCAATGAAAACTACATTGGTATGCAATTATTAAACGTGCTGAATATTGAAGATAAAAAATTGTGTAATCTAAAATTTGCTACAAAATTTTTATTTTAAATTTTTTAAATTTGTAGTATATAAAAATATATATGCGTGCGTTATAATTTTTTATTGGCGCTTTTATATTCAAATAAATCTTTTGAGTTCTCAACGACCTTAGTGCTTGCATTAATTCAACAAATTCATCCCAAAAATAGTCTTATGGATGTTTTTATATCCCAATGAAAAAGTGAGAATTGTTGTAAAATATTATTTTGTATGGATTGATTAATATATTTTCTTTCTTTTCTAATAACTATTCTTTAAAAATCTTTAAATATAACAATTTTAATAAAAATTCGCAATTAAAAATTTCATTATATTAATTAAAATCTTTATATTTTAGTAATACTGTTATAATAAGCTGTTTTTTATTCTGCTTAATATTTGTTTAGTTTCTCTCTATTTATCTTTTTTTATAAAATTATGAATCGTAATATTAAATACCAATAACATACTAATAAATCGGAAAATAATCAATAATAATATATATGTTATTAATAACAATAATTTTAATCCATTATTATAAAAACATCTCAGGTAATCATTTACATTAAAAAAATTAGATAACTACTTCCAAGTTAATATTATCTGTAGGTTCATTGAACTACCAATTGAAAGCTGTAATTATCTAGTGGGCAAATATGCTAATTTTCGCAAAATAACACTCACGATATCACGAGATTAAACCTATTTCTCGCACTGTACCGACACCGGTTGCTCGCACGAGCAGGCCATTTATCGGTTTCTAATTACGTTTAATCGTTACGATTTCTCAGGATTAATCGAAGGAGAACAGTCGAATGAGATGCCGCGGTGGCACGTCCGTGGCTAATCTTATGGCTAATTCGAAGTTAATGCCAATTACTTGCAACTTTCTCTGACTATAGTTGCCATTTTAGCTGTATTATAAAATAGCTTTAATCAAGACTTTACAGTTAATTTGTTCACGAAGTCCTACTCCATGCTGCTTCATCGCGAATTATTTTGCAGAAGCACTTCACCACATTGTTGAATCAATTGAGCCATTTCGAATAACCGAGAGAATTTTATGTAATATAATATTTAAGAGATACAATAGGAATATAAATATAATATATGTACAGATATACTTTTTATGTTAAAATATAATGTATTATTGTGTTCATCTCATTTAATTTGTTTCGATTATTCCATTATATTATTAATATTATTTACTTAATTTTTCATATATTTAATTAATTAGCGAAATATTCCTATAGAATATATAATAAATAGCAAATTGCAGCGTGTTATTTGAGGGACAAGATCTGACGTTAAAATTTTAGTCATTGTACTTGTCGTGTTAACAAATAAAGTCTCGAAAAGACGAGCGAAATGGCGAATTTACAATGAAACAAAGCAAAGCTCGCTCATTTTCAACCTTTCGATAATCATTCTCGCGAAAGATATTTCTTTGTTATTGTGAAATTAAATAAAATTGATTGAAGATTACAAAGAGCGCGATTTGTTCACTCTCTTGATATATTTCCTAAAAAACAACTGTTGTTTAACTATCTGATATGCAAATGCATTTAATAAGCTAATGTTTCGCAATTAAATCCATGTAGTTGGTTTTCGAAAAACTTTGATCACATATTTAAAGCAGAAACGACAAAAGAAACATGTAGGAGAAAATATCTAAGCGTTTATCTAAATATTTTCATCTATTATTTCAAACAAAATGGCTTTTCTTTCCGCAAGATATACTGTAATGATATGTTTCCCTTTTGTCTACCTTATTTCACAAGATTAAAATAAACCCTGATTTATTTCAGGCGGTTTAATTAAATTTGCGATGCAACGATCCAGAATTTATTCAAGTTAATGAGTGAACAATTTTCAGTTAGTATTATTAGTCTGTTGTAAATGTAAGTCTCCAAAATACATTATATTTTTACCGAATTTCGTAAATTTAATATAAATATTAAAAAATTTCTGTAACTGAAATAAATTTTTTTACTTGATGAAATTTAAAATTATTCTCTTAAATTAAGTTTGAATGTGTTATTATTATATTTAAGAATCTTAAAAATTTAAAGGATTAAAAATTATTTAGGATTAAAACTATTTAGGAGAGAATAAAACTAACAATTTGTGACCTAGAGAAAAAGTTTAACACAAATATTAATAAACATTGAAGAAAAGTATATAAGAGATATTATTAAAATATTGGAAACTATTCTAGAAAGAAAATAAGCAGAGACATTATGAATAATTATTTAATTAGGAGCTCATCTAATAACATAGATAATGTTTCTGCATTTTTGATAGCCAATCGAGCTATTTTATTCGCATGCTTTTCTGACAATCAATTTGAGGATTTACCTCGTTATTTTCTGATATAACGCTGACCGGCATCAGAAAATGAACGCTTTCGCTTCACTCGTGCGTACGATCGGATTTACTTTTTGTGTAATGCAAACTTTAACGGAAACACGAACTATCGATTTTTAGGTAAGTATACCATTTTTGGTAAGTATTATGATTTCCGTAATTGCAAATGTTACATTATTAAGAGAACATAGGATTTAATACAATAAATAAAACATTCACGTGGAACTCAAATGAATTTTATAAAAAAATTATTAGCGGCAATTT
>Ga0157364_1002489_pt1 | contig 17188 bp, 9 predicted proteins | sample AttsexASBM2_FD_111476 | JGI IMG/M metagenome (GOLD analysis project Ga0157364, IMG submission 111476) | Fungus gardens microbial communities from leaf cutter ant in Ribeirão Preto, State of São Paulo, Brazil - Atta sexdens ASBM2 | ecosystem: Host-associated > Fungi > Mycelium > Unclassified ... | reverse complement strand
TTTTGTCTCCCTTCTCTCTCTCTCTCTCTCTCTCTCTCTCTCTCTCTGCGCGCGCGCGCGCATGTGTGTGTGTGTGTGTGTGTGTGTGTGTGTGTGTGTGTGTGTCATAATTAACACAAAGATATTTATTTAACGATTAATAGAATTAAAGAATGTGACTAAGATGTGCCTCCAATTGTGACATTGAGATTAAGGGTTAAAACATTAAGGTATCAAATGAAAGATCTCGTTGAGCTGCATACAAATATACATTTTTATTTTGCACTGATTGTTCATTTCAAAGTTATAGGATACACATTTATATAATATCATGTGTATATATATATATTGCACATGGAATTATGTACATTTTGAGAAAATGTCAGTTTAATCATTTATTCATTTGTTAATTGTGTCGAGTACGATAACAACATTGGACAATGTGAGCTAAATCTTCATTTGAATAATGTCATAATGTGACTACAGTGTCCAACAGTGTGCTCGCCAGATTCGCAATCACAATAACACACCTCGATGGCTTATCGACCTGTCTTGGAACTGTCCGCAAGGATAAACTGGTAGTGATCGACTCCACTTCGATATGTCATTAAACTATACTAAAGTCTATCCTCATTTGTTTACTCTTGGTCTATCGAAGCGACGAGATAGATGGAAGCTTTATCTCGCAAATCGAGTTTTAGATAAGCTGATCTATATAATATGGCTGTGCCGCACATAATAAAAAATCGTTTTAAATTTGAGATCCTAAACTTTGGAAAATCGGTGCAAAATAAAAATACATATTTGTATTCTGCTCAACAAAATCTTTCATTTGATATTTATTTTAATCCTTAATTTCACTGCCTGAATTGGGAACATTCCCCATATATTCACTTGGCCAAATATATGTATCTTTTATTCCATATATATGTATTTTTATATATGTATTTTTTATTCCATCGAATTAAATCATTTTAAATTAACAATCGTTATATTAAAAATTATTTGTCTAACAATTAATATAATTAAATTATTTTGTTGATTTTATAAGTTTAGGATTGTTCTATTAAAAATATTTGTTTAAATAAATATTTCAACAATTAATTTAATTAAATTCATCAATTCTAAATTTGAGATTACTTCATTAAAGATACTTAGACAAATATTTGATTAATCAAATTCATGACATGCATTCAAATTTGAAAATATTCTGTTAACGGCTAAAATACAGATTTCATATTTTATCTGTATATTTGTGTATTTGTTGTGTTTCAATTAATAGACGAATATTTGTTTAACAATTAATTTAATTAAATTTATTCAATTTTAAATTTGAGATTCTTTTAAAAATATTTGTGTAACAATTAATTTAATTTATTTATTTCATCAGTTAAAAATTTGAGAATATTCTAAAAAAAATATTTGTTTATACAAATATTTATTTAATGATTAATTTGATTAAATTTTTTAAATTAAAAGGCTAACACGGGAGTAAACTTTTGTTCAATCAAAACATAGCAGCTTCATATGAACGCATAAAAACAATGTTAAAAGCATAAAATGCCGATATTTTAATAATATAAAAAAAAAACAGGAGTTATTTTATTCGCCCTTTCAAGTCTCTGTGAATCCACGCAGGCAGATTTGTCAGGTTCTTGAATATCATTTCAAGCAAATATCATATCATTCTGGGATTTAGTTTTGTTAACATTCTCCTTTTCGTATTTTTACTCGAAGTGGTTGGATCCTTTAAAACCCAGAAATATCTAATGCCAATGCGAAGGGATATGTACAGTAAGTTGAGATGAGATTGCTCCTGCAGGATTAACTTTGTGCCATCGTAAAGAACGATTTATTGTGATCGCATCTAAGAAGGTAAATAATCATGGGACACTGAAGCTAAAGCCATTCGACGACTTTCTTCTGTATATAGTCGAATTTCTTTCTTAATGCAAATGCATGTTTCAAATCTCTACTCATTGGAGTAGACATCAAATAAGATAATAAGAAGAAATAGACAAGGAAAGACTTCCTCACCAACTTTAATGAGACTTAGTGGATTTGTAGAACAGATAAAAATATACGTATTTTTTTTATCGACAACCGAATTTAATGTATTAAAGGATTCAGAATAAAATTATATCTTAAAAAATCGACTAATTTTCGTTTCTTAGCTATAATTTTTTAATAAAGCATAATAGCAAATTTCATAAATTTACAAAATGTACAGAAGAATTTCAAAATCTAACTTTGCACATCGAATTGCGCGAGTCGTCCCCCTAATGCAAATCTTTTTTTAGGTGTGACATCGTGAAGTGGTATCTGCTAAGGTCATAGTTTTACATGACTTTGGAAATGCCAGATAATATATTCGAGCGTATATCTGGTTAATTTCTATGCCAATGAATAATTTTCGAAATTCTGCATACTTTATATATTAACCAAATTAAACTATCATATTTCATTCAAAAGGAAACAATTAAAAAACGAAAATTTGGCTGATTTTCAAGAACTCCTCGAAAGAATTCCTCAAACATGTTGATAAAAAAATGCATCAAATATTTATATCGTCTACTTGAGTTCCACAAGTCCAGGTTTCATTAAAATCGGAAAGGACACCTGAAAGAAACTTCTCTTGTGAGTGAAGTACACCTGAATCTTATCACGTGAAAATAGAATACATTTAAAAATTTCTGGCGAGCGGAAGAAAGAAAATGTGCCTTCATGAATCAGGATATCCGGTCGTTTCGCGATCACTCGGGGATTTAAAGCTTCCTCGATCATCAACAAATCCACCGGTGTCCGAGTCGAGATCAGGAATTTTATGCAACCGGAAATTACGCTCCAGAACGCTCGTCAGAACATGCAGCTAATTGAGCATAATTCTTATTACCCGCATGTGCCTCATAAAACGAGTGAACTCGAGAATATATGTCCCGCCGTGAGACGCGCCCGGTAACTCCTACACAGGGGAATTTCGTCCGTAACCTACTCTGTCACCCGTCCTACTTCCTGATCTCGGAATTAGTCCGGCAATTCTGCCGGTGCGTCCATTAGCTGATTTATTAAAGGACTTGTTTATTTCCTGACCGGCGAAAGGTCGTGCTCTGCCGCATAACGAAAACCGCGTACCGCCGCGCCCACATAATAATTGGCATGTTAATTTCCCCGATGAAGTAATCAGTGTCTCGCTTGGGAAGTCAATTGTTAGATAAAATATAAAAGTACTATGCTTGGTCTACGTGTCTTGCGCAATTTTTTCTCTCTACATTTTTAATAATTAATTTTACGTAATTTTCTATTCTAGCAAATCTTTGGTAAAACGTTATTTTTCTCATTAAAACTGTATATAAATTGAATTAATAATTACCAATGGAGTAATTATTAAACATTTTCGTCAAAATCATTAAAATTAAAAATCCCTGTTTAAAATCCCTAATAATAGAACTAATTGTAAGAAATCAGTTAGTAAATTATTAATGGCTAATCAGAAAAATCTTTTAACTTACTTGGCTCAAATCTGAATAGATTTTTGAACAATAAAATTGTAATTTTTGTGTGTTACAAAGATAAGATGTATATGCATGCTAATTAAATATCTGAGAAGGACTTAGAAATGCATATTTGCATGTGCAGAGTTAGGAAGTAACACTTTACTTGTACGCTATTACTTAACGCCGTTATCGTTTTTGTTCCTTTTTTTAGTAACGATCATTACTTTTTTCTGTCTGTAACGATAACGGTAACGTCGTTACATTTTTACGGTAACGGTAACAAATTTAGCTATAATTTTAATTCCCTATTATTTTCTTATTTTATAACTTAGTCTTAATTCCTTAAAAAATATTTTGTACGTAATATCTTATACTGTGTTCTAATAGGCACTGTTAATGTTGAAAATATATATATTTCCAACATTATATGTTATATGTTATATTTTATATATATATGTCTCACATTACACACACACACACGCACGCACGCACGCACGCACGCACGCACGCACGCACGCACGCACACACACACACACACACACACACACACACACACACACACACACGCACGCACGCGCGCACGCGCGCGCACACACACACACACACAGAGTAAATTTTTGGAACGAACAATAAATATTGAAATATTGAGTTGTCCGGAAAGTTCGCAACAAAAGATTTAAATTTAATAAATGTATACTAAAATTTAAATCTTCTGCGTTTCAATTTTTATTCAAATCGGCATGAACTTTCCGGACAACCCAATACATATAATAGTAACCCTGGTGGAAATAAATCATTGAAATTGCTGGAAATCTCTATCAATTGACTTGATCATTTCATTATGAATTATACTGAAATGAGTCTAATGATAAAGATTTCATCAAACCAAGAAACATTAATGTTTGAAAACTAATTTTTTTTATTTAGAGAATATCGTTATTTTAATGTACTCATTTTTATAAGAATTTAGGTTAAACAGATAATATAAATTATATATTATTTGTTTAATCTAAATTCTCGATATTCTCTAAATAAAAAAAATTAGTATAATTATAAGTTTAATATATTATATTTAATATATTATATAGAGAAAAGCTAGAGGATACAAACTAGTTAGTAGAAAGTTTCAAGTTTCAATATTTATTTCACATTTGGTATTACCATAAATTAATTATTAATTATCAGCTAATATAATTTTAAAAGCTAATAACTTACTTTAGCATTATAACAAAAAGTAACGAAAAAGTAACGAATCGTTATTTTTTTAAGTAATGATAACGGTAACGCGTTACTTTTTAAAATTGATAACGAGTAATGGTAATGAATTACTTTTTTCAAAAAATAACGGTAAGTAACGCGTTTCTTTCTTGAAATAACGCGCACAATCATGTCTAATTATATTGACAATTAATTACATAAAAATAAAAAGGATCACCTTAGACATTTGTATTAAGAACTCGCTTGATAATGTAAAATCAGTAAAATACAACGTTTAAAAATACAAATTTTTTTCCATTTAAAAAATTAAATTCTTCGGAGGTTTTTACTAGAGTAAAATGTGCAACAAGTTTAAATTAACAGTAACTTTCGCACTCCATTTTCAAATATTAGAAAGTATGCTCGAAATCCGTTCCTACTTCCATCTTCGTTGTCATCTGAAATGCAACTCAAACTTTTCAGGAAAATACTGTTGGCACTTTGCACGCCCGGTTCTTTTGAGTTCTCGCGACCCTATCCGGGTCGCGACGGATAAAGAATTGCTGACGATGAAAAGAAGAGAATCAACAAGGAAGAATGAAAACCAAGGGAGAAACGCCTTTAGTCGGTTAAAAAAATAGATAAAAAATTCATATGGTGTGGAATAGCGAGGTAAGTATACTGAAAAGAAAAACAAATGATATTACGAAAAATGAGAGAAAGAATCACTCGGATATAGCAGGTATACGCGAATAATTATTATTAGATACATTAGATATATTATTAGATATATTATTACATATATTAGATATATTATTATTAGAATATAGATGAACTAGCAGAAGATAGCTAAAGTGCTATCAAACAAAAATTGAAACAATTCAGGATCAAATAAATTTATGAAGAATTTCTTCTGGATGATCTATTATTTATACAGATAATTGCAAAATTTAAAGAGAAGATATTATATTACCAGAAAAACTTCATTTCTATTCTGGTCACACTGTTAAAATTTACCTGGACGATGTATAGTTTATGTAATTGTTTGTGATAATCATATTTTTTTATTAGATACCAACCATTAACAATACACTTTTGAAAAAAATTAACAGCAACTTTACACAAAATAAGTACCGAAGTAGTTTGCGAATTGAAATGGTTTTCGCCTGTTGTCATCTCAAAATATTTAAAATATAAAATAAATTTATGTTTCAAAATAATCTTAATAAATGTGCTGTTGCATGCGCGCACATCAAAATTAATAAGTATTTAAAAAATACAGTGAACAGTTTACTTAGCTTAAAAATTAATTTATTATTGTTATATTATGATACATTTTCGCATTGTGAAGGAAATGATATCTACTATGAGAGTATTTATGATTAAAAAAAAAATAAGATTGTCTTTTAATTATTATATCCTTATATATAAAAGGATGTATAAGTAACTTTTTACAGACAAAATGTTGCGTTTTTATTTTACAGATGTAAATTGGAATTTTGTTAAATTTTAATTATGTAAACTAAGTTTTCTAATTAAATTTTTCTTCTTATTTTAAATTTGAACAACAATTCTATCTTATAAAAACGGACCAATCTATAAAAGGCTTTCCACTACCGTCAATTATAATTAACAGTCTTCTTTCCATACGGAAAGAACATTTTGCTGAAGTATACATTTTGCTGAAGTATACATTTAGCTCTATATATATATATATATATAGATACAAATCTAAAAATATTTTGTTGAGCTATCGAAATAATTATGTAGAATGTTCAAATTGATTATTAGAATATCAATATTTTTTACAGTATTGCTTATCATGATTGAATTTGCTGTGTAACTGATAACCTAATAAAATCATTTTCAGATATGTGTTTTAAATATTTTAGTAAAATCATATTTTTCTGTATATAAAAATGCTTTCCATATTCCTTCAAAGAATATCCTAAAGACATCATAAAGATATACAACGTTACGGATAGACAATCTCTAAAGACGATCTCAGGACGTCTTTCGGATAAAATGTGCGTTATATGGGTTTTATTTTTTACTTTTTTATTTATTGTTTTTCATATAATTTATTTTACATCGAAATTTAATCAAATTAATGAAATATCATGATATAAAATTTGAAATGACAATTTAAAATACAATTTTACTCATACATTCACAATATTTAACGTAAAATTATATATATAAATATTTGGAATATACATGAAAATAAAATAAATATTACATAGATCGTTCCGTTTTTACTAGTCACAGTTGCTGTTACAGACATTTTAAATAAACATGTCTCAAATGTCTCAACAAAATATGTATATAGGTACTTTCAATTCAAATTTCAAACAAGATCTATGGTAAAAATGGAACAATCAATAGAAGCCCTACTGATTCTAAGCAATTCTCTTTTATTTACGTATCACAAAATGAAATAATTTTGGTCTAAAATCGGGGCGTAATTTTGGCCTAAATTTTGATAATGCTCAGCGCGTATATCAAAATTGGAATATAAAATATATTTAAAAAATGTTAAAGACTTTTTAAGACATTTTGGACATTTACTATTAAGGCACTTTTTAAAAACTGAATCGACTGGCAAATTACATTTTACGATATATAAAAGACTTCTATTATTTATAATTTTTTCACAATTTATTTTACAATTTATTATAATACATAAAAGTTACAAAATATAATTTTTACTTATTATAATTAAGGATGTATTACGCTACAATCCCTGCAAAGAAAATTAAATTTGAAAATATGTTTAACAGTTACACTTCAAATAAACTATACATATATGAAAGTAATTTGAATAAGAATATATTTTCATTTAATAACATTTTTGTAATTTATTTATTTTATTTGTTATTATTTTTATTATTAAACGTAAAAATTTTGTTTAATTATTAAAAATTGACATTTTTTTTTATAAGTACTTTAAATATTCAAAATAATTTATGCAAAGTTTTATTGTGAGTTTCATTGATTAGTTACGAAGATATAGAATAAATAAATATTTTGTTTATTTACTGAACAACTAGTTCATGCATTGTGATGTAACTCTACGTAAATAATCTTCATAATGTACTTATATTAAAAATTAAGATTTTTATGATTTTATAATATATTTCCATATATTTTTATTAGAGTACAAATTTAAATAATACTACTAGGATAACTGTCCCAATTACTGTGCTTGTCCTTATTAATGTACTTTTGTATTTCGATAAGTCATAAAGAAAACTAGCACAAATAAATAAGAAAAAATATTTTTTTTTGTTAAGTTAAATTATTAATGCATATGATACACCGAAGATAATATTTTATTTTTTAAGTATTAAAGTATTTTAAATATTTTTCGAAAGATATGAAGAATTTATGTGAATCCAGTAATACGTATCACAAAATTTTAAGCTTGTCCCTATTAATGTGCCCTGTATTGGAGCTGAGAACGTTGTGTTATGAGCGTACTTTGAATTAGATCTAATCAATGTACATTCTTTATTATATTAAGATTAAATTATTGAAGATTTAGTTTTGGTTTTGCTCCGTCTGGACTATAATTAAAATTAGAGTTTCTTTTCCTTCTTTTTTCTTTTTCCTTAGTGATTAACTAATAATTTTTAGGTATGTTTAAAGTTATTCATTAATTTCAAAATAATTGACACTGATTCGCTGAATGTCAAGGACTGTTTTTTGATTAAACCGATAAAATTTAAGTATTTGCGATATGGTGAATTTTTATTTTAGTAGTAGAGCTACCTTCTATTATTTTACAATAAAAAATCGTTTTTGCTTCCTCCCTCCCAATTTTACCTTTTAATAATTTTAATACATTTTAGATTTTAATTTAATACATTTTAGATTACTATTAGAGTTCGTTTTTACATCATAATTTCCATTAATAGGTGGCTCATTGAAATGAATTAGTTTGTAAACAATTTTTTTGTAATTATAATATTATATTGTCTCTAAGAATGGCTCAAAAGTGAGCCGAAACATAAGCGGATTAATTATTATTAAAGTTGTTTTGTTAACCGTTTGCACAAGAATTCATGCTTGATTCTTATTGCCCTGTTATATCATAAAAATATATTTTCAATAATCGAAAATATATTTTCTTTTTATTAAATTAATTAATTTTAGATATAATTACTCTATAATTTTTCGGACTTTACATAATTCGTTTGAAACGCTAATAATTTCCCCTAAATTAAATTAGAAAAAACTGTAAAAATCTTATTGTGAAAAATATTACCTCAGGATTCGAACCTGAATAATAATAATTAATAATCTTCCCTAATTTAATTTAGGGAGGATTATTAATGTATCAGAGGATTGTGTTGAAAGTCCGAAAAATTATCGGCGCGTAATCCTAAAATAAATTGATTTACTAAAAAAAATATATATTGTATTATTTGAAACATCTAACTTTGACGAGTTGGCGTTCTCTATCGTATTTGATGTATTAAAATATTCAATAATTAATATTTTTAATACTAGTATTTATGCGAAATATAGCGAGCTCTCTGAGCCTGAAAATGTTCCTTAAAAGAAACTAAAAATTATAAGCATTAAAATGGAAATGGCTTTTGAAAAGAAATTAAAAATTAAGTACTGAAATATACTCGTTCGTAAGTGTATTTTTCATCAATGAAATTGTCAAATAAACTGATTCTCTGATTGGATTTAATTAATAATAAAAAATTCTGTGTAAATATATATATCATTATATTCATGTTCATAATATTATTGTCTTCTTATTATTAAAACAACATTAAGATAGTACTAATACTTAGAATAGTACTAATACTTACAAAGAACATTTAATGAGAAGAAAAAAATGTTTTTTTAAAATATATAAATTAATTTTGTGACTTAACTTTGAAAGTTAGTCGTTGTTGACTTCCTAGCGAAATCACTTCTGGAAACTATCAAGAAAACCAGAGTTTAATGTCGATCTTGCAATAGAAATCTCCATTTTTCCACAGGGCACCGAACTAGTCATCGCAAGTGGATCTCACAGACGCGAAATAAACTTTTCATGAGGATTGTTATAACTCTACGCGCGCCAGTGAACCACGCTAGTGCCCATTTAATGTGAGCAGCGATAAGACTTCATCGCCGAGGCAGCGATAGCAATCAAAAATATGAAAAGAATGTAGTATTTACAATTGCCTTTCATAAATATTTACCACAAAAAGAAATCAATTTTTCAAATTTAGAATTAAAAAATTTAGAAATAAATTTTTTTATTAGATCTATTTTGTAATTTTTTTACTTATAGTTGACGATTACGTCGACTTCTAAATTTCAAAACTTTACTTTCTTGAATACATAACAATTCTGTAAAATGCTAATTAAAGAGTGATAGAAAAAATCGCCTATTTTTTTGGACTCTCAATTTTGGAACTAAACTGTGTGCCAAATTTTACCTTATATTGAGATATTAATCACAGAAAAGTTTGATAAGATGACAATTATTATCAGAGTTGGGAGGGATGGAATCAAAATCCATTATCGAATTATTATAGGTTTGCGAGGTCCAGAATTTTAAGAAGATTGAATGTATATCAATTACCAGCCGAGTGTATATCAATTACCCATCGCTAATTGGCTAATTTAAAATAACATATAATCTTATTGGTAAAACAATTAAAAATTACTACGAATGTGTCGGTCGATGTGAGTGGTGTATACAATTGAATGTATGCAAATGCGCCGCTTCCGACCCAGACGATAAAGGCAAGATCACAGTTAATTCAATCGACGAAGATAAGATCAACTGAACATCACACTTATTCTGGTAATTTTTTAAATCAACTTGTTTTGAATGTAAAAGAAAACGGATTTTCGCATAGATATAATATGCGATTTCCCCCCCCCCCCTCCAATTTTGATAATAATTTTTTGTCCCCTCAATCTGTAACTTCTTTTTTTTAATTAATATCTCAGTGTATGGTTATCATTTGGCACATAATTCAGTCCAAATATTGGAGGCCCAAAACGGGCAAAAAAAATCATCTTTTTTCGGTCACTCTTTTAGTAAAAAATTCATATCAGATTACTGGTTTAGCATAGAATCTTTATATTCTTATTTGAAATATTATTTTTATAAAAATTAATAATAATTTTGAATACAAATTTTTTAAAAAATTCCTAAATTTATTAATGATCTTTTGGTATTAGAAGTTAAAAACATATAGAATCAAAAATTGAAAAATATCTAATGACATATTAATTCAGGAAATTTTATGTTATCGCACTTTGATTTCATGTAATTCTGCAGAATATAAAATTTTAGATATATAATTTTATACAATTTTGTATAGCAAACAATTTTTGCAGTAAAATATAAATTTTTATACAATACATAATTTTTAAACCTGTACTTTAAATTTCTATAAAAATAAATTTTTAAAAAATTTCTTAAAATTGTAAAATTATAAAATTAATATTTTTTTTTCCATTGTCGACTTGTGCTTCCTCATATCTACTTAATTGTATTCCTACCAACTCATATTCTTGCTTACTCATGTACATGTTCTATCTAAGAAAAAAATTTCTTAAAATTAAAAAATATATTCTTTGATTGTCAAAAATATACTCTCACATTCCTAACCATATTCCTAATCCCTATCTACTGTATCTTACTTATTTCCTACCCGATTCCTACTTATTTCCACATTCAATTCTACATAGCTACTCGTATTCCTACACGTATTTTTTTTATTTAATACGCTTCTAGTTTTGATTGGAATTATAACTAAAAACAGAAAAATACATGAGAATTTAGGTTTAAATTATGACCATTTGAAACTTTTATTAAAATCTTATTCACTTTTTACGCGATAATTGGAATTTAATACGAGACATCTTTGCATAATTTAAAAAATACAAGAACTTGCAATTCAATTTGCAAGCAAGTTACTTTCTTGAATATTAGCTTATATTTATATGTATGTAGATACATATCTTTTTTATACTTTGATTGGATTACATATCAACTTCCATCTTGTATAGATGCTCTTCCTTTTCTTTCTTCTGGCCAGATTGAACTCATCTTTTGCTGATTTTGATCAATTTCTGATTTCATATGTCAAAAATCGACAAGGAGAAAGCTTCTTTTTGTTGCTAATTAATCATCATCAGCAACAAGCGTAAGATTTTACGTTTTTGTATGATGCGCGAAACATGCGTCATGAAGGAGTCATCATATTAATGAAATTAATTAAAATGAGTAATAACAATAATTCCATTAAAATACAAATAAATTTCGCGTTTATTCTATACTTACGTTTATTAAAAATATACCATATATTAAATACATCTCATCCAACTAGAAATAAATCTACATTTGAAAGTCTTTTCGTTAATAGTGTTCTGATTTAAAAAGATTTGATTGCGAATACTATAAAATTTACATTAAATTTCTTAAAATAAACAACATTGTTTATAACATAAACAATAAAAATTTTAATTTAAAAATAAATGATTAAAAATGATTAAATCGATTACCATCTGATAGAATCCAAAGCCCATAAACGTATTTTCATCGTATTCAAACGATTTATTCTCATTTCTGAATCTCATCTCAAACGTACGGAGATGAGAAATTCAGATAAATGAGATAAGATCCAAAAGAGCTGATAATAAATTTCCTTCGTATCAATAAAAATATCTCTTTATAATTTGTAAAATATTAGAATTATTTTTTGTATAATATATAACTTTAAAATTGAATATTTTAGAAGATGCAAAACTGAACGAGATTACGAAAATAATTACTAGATAATATTCTTCTATTTTGTAACAAAATGTACATTGGATTTCACGTCATGTTAATTGGTATAAAATCCAGTTATCAGTCACTTCGTATGAATAAGTTATAAAAATTTAGACTAAAATCAATGCATCAAAGATATAATAAATAATAATTAATAATCGTAAAATATTATTTTATGGAAAAGCATGATCAATAAATTCTATAAAATATACTACGCTACATTAAAATACTTGCGTTAATATACACAATTAAAAAGTAAGGTAATTTCTTAGAAAACAATATATGTACATGTATATTGCCCTTCTTTGCACCAATTTATATAAAATTTCATCCTAGATAAATATTTGGGAATAAGATAGATAGAAAATATAATAAAACATTTTTTCATATTATGATATCTACAGGTAATAATTTCGTTTACTTTAATTATTTCTCTCTCTCTCTCTCTCTCTCTCTCTCTCTCCATATATATATATATGTAGTATATGTAGGAAAGAGTTCTAAATCGGACTTTTTGTTTTAAATGAATATGGTTAAAAGCAGATTTGCATATTATTTATAATGTAAAGTCCTTACAAGACACTGAACATGCAGTTTGACAGTTCTCTGTCATAACGTTCATAGAATAGATACAAATATGTATTTTCAGCCATCGTTTGAAAATTTTCTTATAAATGAAAATACTTGTAAATCATTATTTAAAAAATGTTAAAAATTTGAATGGTAATTTACCATATTTATAATAAGATAATTAAAAAGTGTAGAATTCAAAAATATTAAGCATTTTGATCACTTTTACAGTTTATTGTAAAACTTGTTTTAAAAAAGGACTCGTATCCAAATCGGACCTCTCTTTGGGTGTCTAAATCGAACCTACAATAGTAGCAACAGGCATTTGGTCATTGGATTCTAACGTTTTCCAAGAAATTGATTTTCTGCCCAGTTCAGTAACTGATCGGCCAATCGAACATAGCGAGATAAAACTAAATTTGGACGAAACATTGCAATTCATTTGTTCACTTCCAAAGCGCCTCCACATAAAAATATCGATTGGGGATGAAAACCGAAAAAAGAAACTATTTTAACTGATGCTGCGATTGAAATTATTGATATAGAGGAAGCAACAAAAAAAATATCTCAACTAAAAAAAAAACGCAAATGAAAGCAAGAAACACTAAAAAGCCAAGTAAGCCAGTTAATTCATCGAAGAAAGAAGACTAATCACAATGTGGTGTAGTACTGATGATCGATCTACCAGATCTAGTTTAAGGAATAAATCAATAAAATATCATGAGTCATCAGACTCAGCTTAATTGAATTTTTTATTGATTTCAATTCTAATAATGTCAAATCACTCAAATCTAATATGTAAACTGTCAGTATTTTTTTTCTGAATAAAATTTTTATCTTTGACTATCAAATTGCTCGTTTTTACTCAATACTAACAGAAATAAATTAAAATCTTGTAAAATTCTATTTAAAAGCCTATAAAAATAGTCTGATTTGGATCAGGAGGTGATCCGATTTGAAACCAAGTTTCAAATCGGAAAAAGTGTTTTTACATTTTCCATTATAGTTCAACACAGATGAGAGATATGTCAAAATAGTCTAAGTAAAAATGAAAGGAATTAAATGATCTTTCCAACGACATCTTTGATTTTATGATCGAATTTTACAATATTTACGCCTTATAAAGAGCAAAAACTGCAAATAGGTCCGATTTAGATCACTCTCCCTTACACATACTTTTATTATATTTTTCATTTTTTATATTTCATGTATAAAAAAATACGAATATTTTATTCTCTTTATTTACTGATCATAAAATATTTATAAATATATTGAGCAAAATTAAGTAATAATAATAAATAAAAGAAAGTCAAAATTCAAAAATTTTTTAATTTTATTTGATCTCTTATTTTTTGTTTTTTCTGTCTTTCTAAAAAATTATATATTTTATATATTTTTAAATAATAAATATAAAAATTCAATTTTGATGTATTCGATTTTAATATAGATCAAACATTATCATTAATTAATATAATTATTAATAGCTAATATATTTTTTAAATGCATTAATAAGGATCTAATTCTTTCTCAAACTAATATTCTATTATAGAATTTTATGAAAAATTCTATCATTAATTGTATAACATATGCGAGTGTATTTCGTATATAATCTAAATCAAACTAGTATGCATAATAAATTGAAGAATAAGAGACATCTAATTTTATCCTAATCTGTTCTATCTTATTCATTTTAAGACAACGAATGTATGAAATATATATACCTATACATACCTATATATCTGTATATTTTAGATATTAAATTGGTGTATATATGCATCAAGATATATAGTATATTAATAAAATTATCATACGTCCGTTACCTTAATAAAAATGTTAATTCATCATCGATGCACAACAGTGGGATATTATATCTATATCGTTGCTACGATGATTCTGTAACAAATAAGTGTAAAACCCAATTAAAGCAGAGCAAAAAACAATCATTATTAAAAAAAGTAATTAATATAAGTATTAAGCACATGCGAAGTTTTTTGAAAAATGATCATGCAATTTTAAAAATATAATCTTTATAGGCATCAAATTTTATATTTATTATTTAATTTGATATTAAATATTATATATTCTCTAAAGTAGATCTTAATAAGAATAAATTTGTACAAAATTTTAAAATAATTTTTAAAATTCCCCTTTTTTAAAAATTATTATTTTAATTTTAAAATTGTAAAATAAAATAATTTAAGAACAAGCTATACAAGATTAATTTTACACAAGTAGAAAATAATATTTATCACGAAATTGCTCCACTGGTGTCCGATGTCTCTTCTAGATCTTCTCCTCCTCTCAGAATTGAGTTGACATCTTCTCGCATAAGACACTCGCGAAAAATACTCGCGAATAATATATTATAATCGCGCGAGGACTAATTATTTATAAATCTTTCACACGATACTACGATATATATTATACATATATATATATATGTATATGTACATATTTCACGTTTACAAAATTCATGATAAATTTTCCATTTCAATCGATGGAATTAACACCACACATCGACGAGTATATGCGAAACATACGATAAATGCTGAACAAGAGTTAAGCCCCACATGAAAGAAGATGAAATCGCATCGAGTCTATCATCTCCTATTTATGAAAAATCACGTTTAAAATTGATTCAAACATATGTCCTAACTATTAATTCTAATGAGACACAAATAGTGTTGTACTATGAGTGATTCGAAGAGATTGATAGATGTAACAAGTGCCTGTAATAACAGAAAAATTGATACCTGAGTCTAACAATCTAATCAAAGGAAATTACTTATCACGAGCAAAAATTAACAATTAGGCTCTGACCAAGTCAGATTAAACGTGATTGAGATGCTGGTAGATAAATGCAGAGAAACGAGTATTCCGATCAGAGTAATTCCTTTTTAGACGACTCAGAGACGAATCCGAATCAATCGATCACTTGTCTCCGCTAAGGACCAAATCGTTTGCCGACAGACAGAGCGTGTCCTCAATTAGCCGACAACAACAGTAGTTGCTAAACCATGCGAACATTGCATCATTGCGGAGTTCATGACATTACGCAATTGGCATCACCTCGTGCCCGGAGCATTTGCCGTAAGGATTGCAATGACCACCTCGTATAGCAATGCCTCAATGAGGGTGCCGCTTACTGTCAAAACATCGAAGATACGATTCCATCATCGAACTAGAATTCCATCGAATGGATTTTGTGAACAATCGATTAGTCTAATAATTTCAACGGCACTCCCAAAGCAAAGGCGCGACGTGAAGAACTGGCTACGATTCGTTCATTTAAATCGGTGACAAGTTATAATACGTTATATATCATACGTCAGCTTCCCCATCATTGGATTTATTCTCGGGATACTGAGCTCTCTCACCATGTCAAGGTTGTACCTGTGAGAGGGAAGATATTATCTGAAAAATGTAATATACAATTATCTAGTTTTATTATTTATTATATCTAATTTATATCTAGTTAATTATATAGTATTAGACAATTATTAGTTAATTTTTAAAAATTATTATCAAACGCACGTCAATTCGCTATCATTGCGAAATAAATTCAGAGCAAATAGAAGAATTGAATTTCTTATTATGATATCTGTAAGATATTAGGGTATCAATCGAATCAGGCTAGGAAATAATAAAAAAAAATATTCTTTTTATTACCGGATTATTGCTAATAAACAATCGTAAAGTTACTCGATTTTTATACGCACGCATCGATCATATCGCGAAAGATGCATGAAAACGAGATATCTTTAGTTTTTTACTATATCTAAATGTATAAATCATATTTATATTAAAGAATCACACTAAGAACTGCACAACAATTGTAAAGATGCTTTTTCGGCTAAATATAATCATTGTGAGACAACTAAACTGAGAGGGTAATCATTTAATGGAGAACACCATTGTGACGGCTGAAAAAAGGTTATTTTTGTGAATTTTCTTTGTGAAAACTAATAGCTTGTATTATTGTCTTTATATATTTATATATTCAAGTACATATAATATTCCTAGCCTCAGTGCTTATTAATGTGCTCGTCTGGAAAAACATGAGTGCACAGTTCTAAAAAAAAATTTTTTTTATTTTAAAGTATATGAGTGTAATTTCAGTTGAGCGTATTGATTTTTTGATATAATAATTTTA
>Ga0157364_1002488_pt1 | contig 17188 bp, 6 predicted proteins | sample AttsexASBM2_FD_111476 | JGI IMG/M metagenome (GOLD analysis project Ga0157364, IMG submission 111476) | Fungus gardens microbial communities from leaf cutter ant in Ribeirão Preto, State of São Paulo, Brazil - Atta sexdens ASBM2 | ecosystem: Host-associated > Fungi > Mycelium > Unclassified ... | reverse complement strand
GTGACGTAAAGAAGGGACGTATAAAGAAGGGATGATCAAGTATGACATATTTGAAAGCTTAGATTTAAATCCTCCGAAGTCTACTCTCCAATTTTCGTCTTATCTTTCACATGTATTACCATTCGAAGCATCCAACGTTTCGAATGTATCCGAGAAGAAAAAGATCACAGTTTCCAAACTATGCGACGTAATAAAATCCGATTCGAATCCTTCGACACTCCAAATATTTGAACGATTCCAATCTCCACACGCTCCGGATTACAAGCTGCTCGCCGAACATCACGCGGATACGTCGCCGAATTCAATCACGTCGTATTTGTCGAATACTCGCGATCCCAAGCCCATCTAATCTTGCAAATTCTCCAGATCACGAAACCTCGAAGAGAATCTCTCACCGAGGAAAGACGCATCTCGCGACGCATTACGCATACCCTCCGCCGTAGTGCCTATCCCTCCGAGTTTCAACCCCTTTCACACAAAATCATACCTTTTTCTCCATCGAACGTCATCCCCCATTGATTTCGACGTGCTGTGTAGCTACCACCTGGCAGATTCACAATTTTCTCAATCGTTCACAAAAATGTAATTACGTACTCGCACTTGGTGTACTCACGCACTATCTCTAATCGCGATCACGCTCGTGACACGAGCGGGTGAGTCGAAAAAAAAACAGAGCAAGCTACCTCCGTACACGATGGTAGCTCGACAGAGACTGAGCACTACTGCCGGCTACCGAGAGAGAATAGTGGGAGATCGGCAGGGCCGTAGGGAAAGGGTGCCTCGGCTCGATGTACGTGCGATGCGCCCCGAAGGGGGTATATCGATATCAAGGGAATGTCCTCTCCGCGAATTACCGGATTTTTGCAGAACGCATGGGAGAGTTAAATGCCGTTATCGCCGCTCTCGGCAGTCACGTGCGCCGAATGGGGTAGAACTCCACAGGAAGTCCGCACTGTTTGCGTTTTCCCGTATATAAACGGCGTTTAGGAAATTTCCGGCGTAGAATAGAAAATATTTATTTCTTTTATATTGATTTAATCGGAAAATTGTGAGTAAAAAAAAACGCACGTATTGAAAAGATATTTAACGATTATGTAAAAAATAGAAGGTACCCAAAATTGAAACATAAATATAATAGAAAATAATTATAAAGATTGTACTTTTTTCAAACTCATATGTTTACGTCATTTTTTGAAAGTATGATAATTTTTCTCTATTCCAATCCAATTAAGTTTTGTGCAATTAATATTTTCCTCTTGTTAATTGCTTAGCGCATCTTTAAAATACCATTTAAGTAATTTAAGAGACACTTCGAAAATTTCGAATTATTAAATCGACAATGCATGCAGCCATTAAATTGTTTTTCATACCCTACCCGAAATCTGTACCCTGTTTACGTTCTTTTTATCGTTCCTCGATTGCAACGATACATGCAACAAATCCTGCATCACCCACGCAATTTCACGCGGTCACGTCATCGTCGTTTGTCCGTCCGTTCGGACGACGTGCGCGTGTAATCGCCGTCGGGTCCAAAAAGAAAAAAAAAGCTGCACCATAAAATCCGCACGCCCTTGTTCCTGCGTGCGATGTCACTCACTCGGTCGAAGGGATCATCCGGGGGACTCTCCCTTCGTATCGCCCTTCTTTGGAGGGTGGCGTTTCTGCATTCCCTCCCCGCCATGCACCCGATTAGCATACGGCCGGCCGGCTTGCGTTGGCGATGTCTTGATGAAGCAGAAAATCGAGGCTCCAAGTGATGGTCCATGTACAGAATAAGCTCGCTTACATGGCTTACAAAACATTCCATAAAAGAGCAAATAATGATGGCGTGAGAGTTTCGTTTATTTATAAACATCGGTCGCAAGGATCATTCGAACGACTGTTGCGGTTTGGATTACTATTTTAAATCCATTGTAATTATACTTTCCCGTTGTTATTTATTATTACAGTTATTAGATCCTATTCTTGTTATTTCGAAACCCTGTTATTCTTGTTATTATATAGAATTCTGCAACGTTTTCAGATTATAAAATAATCATTAAAATTATTGTCCGATTATTAATTCCCTAAAAGTTCATTGAATTTCTCTTATTTTTGATTTTAGATTATTGAATTATTAGATCCAAATATATATATATAAAAGAGCAAATGACGACAGCCTGAGAAATTTTTATAAATCTCATATCTATAAATCTCGATTCCGGTCGTTTATTATTTAAACGATCGTTGCATTTTTACAGTTATGTTAAATTCACATTTATATTTATACGCGCCTATTATTATTATTGCACTTCATTATTATTAGATCTTATTTTTGTAACTTTGGAATCCTGTTATTCTCGTTATATAGGACACAGGTCCTAAAATAAGATTATTAAGATTAATGAAATCGTCTAATTATAAACGCTTATTATTATTTATCTATTACATTTATTAAATCTATTTTTGTCATTTTTGAAATCTTGTTCTTATTATTTTAAAATTTCGTAATGTTTTCAGGTCATAAAATAATTATTATTGTTAAAATCGTCTCCAAATATTAATTCCTTGGAGGTTCATTAGTTCTCATTTCCTCGATTTTAGATTATTGATCCAATTATAACATACAATCAGACCCAAGTGTGTACTTCCACAGCACCAGCTACATTATGATCAAAACGTAGTACTGCAGGAATTCCTGTGTCTAGCTCATTAATTAGACTCATTGTTATGCTACGATAATTTACGTATTCATACGGATTATTCGACCGTTCAATATACATTGACATATAATTAAACATTTTTGGAGCAATACAAGAAGAATTTATTTTTCATTCTAATGTTAGATTAGAACTTTTGTTAAAAATGAACGAATCATAATAGAATTTGAGAATTATAAAATTATTGAGAATTGTAAAGTTGAGAATTATAAAATTAAATAGTAATAGCATTCTAGAACGCTATTTAATTTTAATTATATAATAATTATATAATAATTATATAATAATTATATAATTATTGAAATTTTATACTTGAGTAATCACGATTCTGATTGATATAATCTGAACCTTTTGATTTATCCATTTGTCTCAACTGTTGATAGTCATGATTTATGAGTTACATATAAATAATTCCAATTTCACTACATCTTCATAATTAAACGTTTGATCGCGCGGTAATAGATTAATAAAACAATAATTGACAGTTTAACATGGCAAGAGAAATCACGTTGATATGAATATCTTTAGCCCCGCCTAGCATCTGTCTAACCGGTCGTCCTGTAGAAAATAAAGATAAAGCGCATCTACTTCGGTCAACTCGTGAGTCAGTTACGTCATTCTTGAAATTGATCGTGATTGATCGACCATTAATTTTTTTATCTAATAACGAAGAGTGGCGCGACCGATAATAGATGCGGGCTAGTTAAAGTGCGAGGCGCTTTTCGAAGTTTCGCTAAAGCGATTGTGCTCTCACCGAAAATTCGACATAATGTTATCGAGTTTCGTTAAAATTCATTTATACGGAAAAAAAAATGATTAAGCCTTTATTCACGTCTATCTAAATTTGCTTTACCTGAAAATTGCATTTTACCTCAGTATTACTTACTACTTAAAATTGAGAATCAAATCAAAGTTTTAATGGCATCTATTATTAATATAAAATATCGATAAATCGACGTTATTTGATTTGAATCATTTATATTTAATTATTTAAACATTGGTTAATCTACTTTCAGGCTCTTAATAAAAATACAGAACGGTAGATCATTATTTTCTGCGTGTAATAAATAACGAAATGATTTCGACATAAAAGACATTTAATTATTTGAACGGAACTACGTCGATCAAACTCTTATTACTCTACTTTGTGCTTATCAATGCGTGCGTAACGGTGAATTTGTAACAATGGCGTTACGTGAGCTGGCTATCCTTAATATCCGAGCTGTTCGAATTTATTTCACCGCACGCGCTATTATTCAGCTCGCTTTCTCTGACGGCCTGCACTTGTCCGTATAAAATCCTACTTTTCAGCATAAAAAAAGAATTCCACCGCCATCAAACGGCTTTTACGAGAGCCGTAAAGTTACGGGGTGTAACGCCGGAGGGGTGCGTATATAGGTACGTAGCTAGTTCACGTGCATGTATCTGAAAAGGTTCAGCTAGTTGAAATAAAAAGAAAATCCAATAACGCAAACTAACGAAAACTCACACTTACGATATGTATTTCAAGAATGATTTCTCGTTTTATGCGAGGAAATAAACGTCCAAAAAATGCCTGTAGTCACCACGGAAATTCTATATTCCTAAAACTCAGGCCTTTTACCGTGAGACGATACTTTTATGGAAAAACGTATATCATATATCTCTTTTTACCTGATGGAGAAATAGCTACGGTATTTCTAGAGTTAAACGTGACGCAGTCGAGGATCAACGTCCATAAATCAAACCGACCGCGGATTCGAGGCCTGCCGGCAACATGCGAGTTTGGTTGGGCAAACGAGAATGTATCCGTAGATGTCGTAAAATTGATATTTATCCTGGCTGGCATCCAGCATGGAAGCTGCGCCAGCTTTTCCGCGGATAATGCGCCGCGCGGCATGATTATATCGTTCCGGAAACTGCGGACGCCGGCTCCGGAACGTCTTTTTCCGTTATCTCTTTTTTCGTCTCTTTTCAACCGCGGATTAGAAGGAGGTATATATGCACGTGAGAGCAAATTGATATTCGCTCATCGAAAGTCAGAAATATCTTGATGGCAAGACACTCGCGATCGATCAATTACTTTTGCCGCTTGACATATGGAGTATAATGTCGCGTAGAAAATAAGCGCGGTAAAAAGATAAAATACACGGAAAACCTTTAATCTATATATTGAGCCGTTTTTTTTTATACTTTACTTTAATATACCCATACAAATTTCCTCGTGGTTGTAATTAATATACAGTAAAGAACATTTTGTATTTGTATTAAAAATGGATTCTGTTAAAATTTTCGTGTTAAATTTTTAATATATCCAAGAGTCCATTTAAACCTAATTAATATTTGTAGGTTTCATTTAACTCTAATTGATATTTGTGCGTAGTTCATTTATCTTTAATTAATAATGTGGGTGGATCCGGACATTTTTTTCAATTACGTTATAAAAAATTGTTTATAATAAATGGTTTTCATAACCTTATATAATTTTAACTTACATAATTTTATTACTCGATTTCTGATTTTCAGAATGAAAAATGCTAAGCGAATAAAATATGTTAGTTTAATACATAATAAACGTTAATTTTGCTGAAACATGTTAATTTAACATATTATAAATGTTAATTTTATTGAAATATTCCATTTCCACAATTTATTAAAAAATTATGTCAGATTACATTTTTGTATTAATTTTTCACATATTTGTATTATTTCTAACATATTTATTTCAAATTAACAAAAATTTGAGTGAACTGTTTGACATACATGAAATGTTTTTAATACAAATTTTTCAACTACGTTATATTGATTTTAATCAATATAACAGCTTGGAAAGCTTGACTAATATTTTAAAGATTATTTTAAAGATTTTACTGTTAAAAATATTTTAATTATATAGATGATAATACACACACACACACATTGTACAAAATATTTCAAAAATAGTTTAAGAAGAGCTAAAAAATCTGAATCATCGCGGAAACGTTCAATTAGACGTCGACACAAATATTTTCTTGTTTCTAGCGATACGACGTTTGTTCTATTGCCGTTATCGTTATTAGAAAATGCGGAATATTATCGCGATTTGTACTTCTCCTACGGAGTCACGTTCGCTGTCGGCTATATCCCGGGATTATCGAATGTCATCGGGAGTCGATACCGCCGCGTAAGCTTTATTTCCATAAAGTGCACAGGGTAATCCCGATGTGCTGTCGGACGCTATCAGTCGACTCCACGATTTCTCTTGCGATAACGGAATAATCTGACCTAGTCGGATTTTCCCCGGAGCAGAAAATTCCTGGAGAACGTCGGACACGCGACGCATTGCATCGTGTTCTTGAGAGATGTCGATAACCACGAGCGAGCGATTTCACTCAAGTCGACAACGTAGCGCGAATAGCCTGAGCAAATCTAATTCCCGATTTGTGGACGGTCCGTCGATCTCTGTCAGTAAAATTTCATGTTACGATGCAAATTCATTCGCGATGGAAAATCACGTTATCATGTGTGACAGCGTGACACATATATTAAATGTTAAATGAAAATTCGATTAACGCAAATTGCAATGCTCGTGCATGTATATCATTATACTGAAAAATAAATATTTAAATTAATTAAGTACTTTTAAATTACGATTAATATCAATTAAAAAAAGTATGTAGTAAAAAATGAATCTGGAAACAAATGAATTTCTTTATATTCTTCTTTAAAGCAATAATTATGTAAATGTAAATTGATAGTTATATAATTAGTCGATAATTATAATTGTAATTATGTAACTATAATTATTATATAATCAATCAATAATTATTATATAATAATACAATATCGTTTAAATTATTAAACAGTATGAGATTGCAATTACTTTAAAAGAATATATATTGATAAAGCGAAGAGTGTATGTCTCGCGAATGATATATCGATGACGCTTTCTCGCAAATTATCCGTGAACAGATTCGAACCCCGTATTACTGTGAAAGATGCAGAAACCGGAAATAGCTGCTATCACTTAAAGCACTACATCGACAGGCACACCCACGACGCGCGATTCCGTGGCGAAACAAAAAAAAAAGGAAAAAGGATTATTGTCAGGTTCTTCTCTGCGCGAAGAAATTTTAATGACGTCATAATTCAGCGGATTCCGTAATGCCATCCGAAATTCTTGGTTTCTTATAGCCAGTTCTCAGAAAAAAATTATATACTGCAAGAAGTTTTGGAATTCTTCGAATTTTGAAGAAGACGTCGTATTTCTCGATTTTTAATGAGTTTTTATCAAAAACAATTTTTTTCTCAATGTAATTAGAATACAGTATGTTTTTAATACATATTTTCTATAACCAGGCATTATTAATTTTATCTTATAAGTCAAAATTATTTTTATAAATATATCTTTAACCAAGAGATTTATGTGTTAAATTTTCTGATGAATTTTTAAATATTATTTTTTTTTCATACAGTATACTGATATGTGCAACAGTTACAGAATATTTCAAACGAAACACTAAACTTTGGACGACGAGCAGCTTTTTGAATATTTTATCGAGAAACTACTGGTGGAGCGATCAAATATTAAGATCAACTTCCGATATTTAGGATGAGGAGCAACGTATAGCCATAACTGGATCAGAATTTTCGCAGGAAAAGAAAAATCAGAATGATAGCAGAAACACCTGTTTTTTTTCTTGTTTACAGTATAATACATTATTGTTTCTTATTTAAAAAATATGGAAATAAAAAATAAATTATTTAACTGTATATATATCACACATACAAATATGTATGATGTAGGTTTTATTTTTATTTTCTTTTTTATTCTTAAAGTAAGTTTTATATTTGGATTAAATTCATACTATATATATTATTATATATTTCAAATTTATTATAATCAGTGCTGATATTATATTCAGATTTTGTGTACTCGTTACTGACTTTATTTGAATATTTATTCTATATTATGTTTGATTCTTGCTTATTATTGGTTACTGAAACAATGGATCTGTTCTTTATCAATGAACTCTCTGAACTGGTGCACACTGGTGCAATCAGTTAAAATGAAACAAACTACGTATATTTGTTCCACTTCAACTTACTGCATCGTGTGCACTAGTTCAGAGAATTCTCCGATGAAGAATAGACTTCTTACGTATATTCGCGACAGTTTTTCTTAGGGATAAACTATTGACACCTCATGTCGCATCAGTGCACAATTCACGACTTCGTTTTGCCCTTCTCAATTGTTCGAACGTTATCTACTTCTCTGTATTGATAAATGTACATCGCTCAATCGACCTTTGTCAGTGTATTCTCGGAAATAAATCGTAAAAGCACATCTCTACTCTCTAAATTCTTCGAAATGGAATCTCACTTTAAAGAGTGAAAATTGAATTAGTATTGGAAAAGAGTGGTTCAATTTTCAATATTAAAAAGTGAGATTTCAGAATGAGATTCACTTTAAAAATTTCAGGGAGTATTTTATCTCAATTCCAAATGAAAAGATTTTGCTAAAATATTTAAAAATTTAGCAGATTCGAAAATAATTTTGTTGGAATAATTACACAAGAATTTCAAATACGATGAATAATACTGCAAACAATTTTGACATTCTAGAATGTAGAGTATATTGATTGAATTCGAGTCCATGACTTCGCTAATCTCAAATGACTGCAATTCAATTATCCCTACAGAAATATATTATACATCACTTAACATATAAACTAATTAATTAAATAAATTATCAAAAAAAATATTTTTATAAAAATTAGGCTTTCCGATATCGCGTCATTTAATCATATTAATTAATATAAGATGAACGTAATTAATCATTTATTCTTTCAAGTATTTGTAAATTACTTGTCACCAATTCGTTACATCTTCGCTTCAGCAGGAAGAAGTTTAAAAAAGAAAGGAGATGTATCACTAAAAGTGGACACGTCGAACGCACTTTGACGATCCATCAACGAGAGGAAAATGCAACACCGGTGCAATAATCGCCATGGTCGCTCTCAGTAGAGAGAGAGAGCCTCGTCACAGTGGCGGGACAATGGCGACAGCGAATTTCACGGTCAATCGGGCCGGCTTTCCTTCCACATCTCACCGGCGCGGCGGTCTCTCCTCTCGATTTCGGGCGCACGTGTGAACGCGTACGACGTGCGCTGCCTGGGACAATGTATGATTCATTTCACGGCTCGTTAGCGAAAACCGCCGCGCGCGTTCGTCTGGTCGCGCTTCGCTGAGCGTGCCGGAAGGGAGAGCGCAAAAGAATGCCATCCTCTCGGAGAGCTTTCCGAGTCTCCTACGAACGTACTTGTGTCGTCGCAAAGCCAACTATACCCTGGAGTGCGTGTAAGACCGATTTACACACCCTACTATCTGGCTCGAGGTTTCGGCCGAGTAACCTGACTCGGTGGACTCGAATGTGTTGAGACATGCTCGACCACTCATTCGAGTACTCAAGTGTGTACATATGCACGTCCGAAAGTCGTCTCAACTGCCGCTAGTGTATGTAAACTGGGCATTACAAGACGCCAAACACGCATTTTCTTCCTTTTGCAACCTCAGAAATCCCTGTGCTGAACCTTCGGAATTTTCTATTTCGCTGAAAGCGTGTCGTGCCATGCAAAGAATCAAGGTCTATATTCTTAAATCTATGTCGCGTATAAAAATGTAATATACGTATACTGTATATTAATGTACACTGTAGTATTTTCTTATGTGATTTCTTTCGAAAATAAAACTCCACAGATGCTTTTTCTCATTCATCTGCATAATAATTCCTTTTAATTACATATATATTTAGTGCCTTGGTATTAAGGATATTTTGAAGCAATATTGAGTCAATATTTAGACAATATTGTGTCAAAATGTGTGACTAAGGTTGTATTAAGGAAGTTGTAAGGGCATAAAACACAATTAATATTTATGCTTTAAACAAACTACATACATTGTGTTTATAACATCCCGTTTTTATTGAGCAGCACATTTTTATAGATTATTTATTTTATTTGATATTAATTATTAGACAAAAATTTTAGAAATAATAACAAAAATTTAAATGTTTTTATATAAATATTTTAAGTACTAAAAAAGACTTGTGCAAAGTTTCATTGAGATTTACCAATTAGTTTATAACAAATAAATATTTTGTTTATTTACTGAACAATTAATGACTGCATCGCAATGTAACTTTACATGAATGTTTTTAAATTCATAAAGTATTTATATTAAAAAATTGAGATTTTTATCATTATTTTATAATTTTCATGTATTTCTATTAGAGTACAAGTTAAAAAAGTATTACTTTCTATTGAAATAACTTTGATCCAGATGATCAACTCTCTAATTTTTTTGTATTACTTTTAAATGCAATTTAGAATAATCTGTAATTTTTTTCAAATAATATTGCATTTGCCTTACAACCTCCCTAAGTTAAATTAGAGTGGACCGTTTGGGATCATGTGTTAAAAATTTAAAACAAATTTTCTAATTGTGTAAGATAATCGAATAAATAAATTAAAATATAGATTTGTAACTTTTATCCATCACTATATATATATATATATATAAAATTGAATGACCCTATCATTAATACATTACAATATTTCCTAACAGTCGATGTAAACATAATAACATCGTGTTATTTTATTCAAGCGGTAAAGAATCAACCATTTGTTAAAATAGCTAACCGAAGATTAACGGACTTTCTGAAGTTGAAGTGCGCATCGATCAATCGCGGTGAAGTTCTGCAAACAGGCGTGGCGGCAGCAATTACCGGCTTCGTTTACTCGCGACTCGTCGCTGAAGTGCGCACTCCGAGTGTGGGGTGCTCTGTTGAACGACAACGTCAATGCGTCGGCAACGCGAGGGTGCGATGCGTCTTTGGGTGCGCCCGCGTATTTATTCCGTCGAGATCTTTTGCGGCATGCCGCCCCTCGTTCGTGCACGACAACCCTCGAATGCAACTCCGACTGTTCGCTTTTTTTTTTCCTCTTTTCGCTCTTTTTCGTTTTTATTTTTTTAAGCCAACAAACTAGTCATGCATGTGTCCCCTTTTATAGTAAATGCTCGCACGCGGGAGTTTACTGTTGGAGGGTTGCCTGTGGAAGGTGCAAGGCGCGCGTTTAAATGAGCACCGGTAATTTGCTATGAAATTCGCATGGTGCATTGGACACGGCGACCTTATGTATTTTCGCGCGCAAATTCACGGCACGTCGATCGCGATTATTTAATTAATTGGCCTCGGCGGGCATGATTACTTTCGATATGACAAACGTCGCGCAACATAAATTGTATATGATGATACCGTCGCACTATCATTATATTAAATTGTTCTGTATTTTATATATTGATTGATGCTTTTATATATTGATAACGCTGAATTAAATCAGAAATAATAAAGAGAAATATAAAATAATAAGACTTGTCAATCTTATGACATCGATTTCAGTGGCCTAAATAAAAAAACCTTCATATTTCATTAAACATAACTATATAGATATAAGCTATTTAAATCTTCAATGACCTAATTAACTTTTCTGCAATAAACCACATATTTAATCATGAATATCTTATTAATCATAGCCAATATTAAAAATTCCTTTTGAGCATAGAAAGTCTTAACAATATACTTAATTTTGATTACAATATAATTTCTCCATGTCACGTATAAAATATGTAAAAGTAATTCTTTTTTATAACTTTAAATGCAAATTTCTCAAAATTGTAACATGGAGCAATTTAGAAGCTAGGATTCGTATTCAATGGGACATGATTAGTTTGGTCTTTGTTTTTACCGAAAAATGTAATCAATAATAACAGTAATAGGACGTTTGTTAAATAAATTTCATTTTGCATGATATATTATACATTTTAAAATATAACTTTAATTTTTAATAATAAAAAAACAATTAAGATTTCCTATCATTCAAATAACTATAAAAAGAAAATTAGGGCTATAATGAGGATCGGCGCTATAATTAGTGTGTGCTCATTTTTAACATATTCATATCAGTTTCTTTCAAAGAATTGCTGACGACGCTCTTGTGCCATCGACTGTACATTTCGACAGATCCAAATTCTTTTCACGGTTATGCTTTACGAGACGGTAGTTTCGATCATCAGGTGTCGCGATAGCGAAATTTACGCTCTCGTTATGCGATGTGAGAATCGTCAAGGATATAAATCTCGTTTGATTAACGGCAGGCGCTTAAGGACTGACGCTGACGAGCCCTCTAAGGGCACTACGACACCCGGAAGGCCGCGCAGATATGAGAAGCGACGAAATGACACGCCATTCATCGAAATCCGCGGATTTACGGCGCGCCTTTTATGTCAAACGAGCCGCAAATCCTCCTGATGGAACAACTATAATATATAAGACACGTGAAGCATATCCTTCCTGTACACTAAAAATTCCCGTATCATAAAGAAAGTAATTTCGTGTAATGGAGTTCAATGTTGCATACTTTTATAGGATAAAAATTTCTTTTTAGTGATGGGAAAAACAATACGAACTGAATTGAAAGAGAGAGAGAGAGAGAGAGAGAGTTGGAAAAAATAGATTAGTTCGTTTTATAAAATATAATTATTAAAATTATAAACTGACTGAAAAATTTTTAACTTATATTCATTAAATATTTATAAATAATTCGAGAGAAAAGTAACAAAAAACTAAGAAAAAAAATATTTTTATTATTATTATTAGTTTTTATTATTATTAGTTTTATTAATTGATTCTTCGCGGTATTATTTATATTGTAACCATTCAACCAGATAAAAATATTCGATAATCACTGAGTATTCTTTTTAGATAATTTTGTTGTTAATATAATTTTATTAAATGGATTAAAGCGGAAAAATTGGAGTTAGTTGATTTATTTACTTCCTTTATCTTCATTTTTCACTCAATTTATTATTTTATCATCAGACGAGGATCCCGATGGTGCTATCAGTCACTGCTATCTTCTTTCTGCTATCATTGCAGCGACAAGGATAGAAATGAAATGTTGAAATATTTCTGACGACAATTCGCGGGATACATTCAACGTGTTTTTCAGGATCTATTGTTACGGAACGACTCGTTTTACCTCAGAAAGAGGCAGTATTACTTGCCGCCAAAAGAAAAAGCAATTGTCACTCTATATCCTTCCTGTCCTTCCACACATCGTCCTTTGTCATATCCTCGACTGGTCAAACCGGACATGTTAGTAAATGAACGAAATCGTTTTCTCGCCATCGATCGGCAGGCCGATCGTTCTCAGTGAGAAACCTCGTTCGAAAAACTGCTTTCAGGAGCGGTGCCCGAATTCGATTCTTGTCACGACGTAAATGGATCTCTGTGATTTATTTCATATATTCATTCAAATAAAGGCTGCAAAAAGAAGAAAGAGAGAAAAAATGTGCCTCAATATAAGAGGAACAATTTTATTGAAATATTATAGATAAAAATTTAGCTAAATATAGATCTAAAAATAATTTCGTTAGGCAGAATAATTATAAAAATAATTATCAGAATAATAATTATTATTAATGTTATGAGTTAATTGACTGTAACGATTTATTTCTACCTTTTTACTACGCTAGAAAATAGCCGAAATATATGTGTTTTATGATGAAACTGATTTTTATTATATGATTAATGCATGCGTTTCATAAATGTAGATTAATTTTAATCGGTTATTCTTGGTTATTCTTATTTATTCTATCTTTTTCTAATTCTTAGAACTAGAGAGAAGCAAAGCTAATTAAATCGAGATTAAAATTAAATTATATTAGTCGAAAGACATAAACGTTAAACAGTTGAGTTTTTAAACAGTTAAATATAGTCTTTTGCATTAATTACAGCGCTGATTCCTAGATTTCTTGATGTTGAATTATATAGAACATAATGAACTTGAAAGTTCTACATAATTATTTTGATCTAACAAAATTATTTCCAGATTTGTATCCAGCTAAATTTTTAAATACTTTAGCAAAATCATTTTTTTCCATGAAAATTTCCCGTGTTATATTAAATGCAACATAGAAATAATTAGCTAAGAAATATTAAGCTAAATGAAATATTTATTTCAAGATATATATTTAAATATTTACGTAATAAAATTCATAAAGTAATTACTGCATCGCAATAAAATAATTATATTATCTGCATCGCACAAATTTCAGCAAGATTTTAAATGCCATCGATGCACATGACATAAGCTTATCGATCTTCTATTACTGTCACGTATTATAACGTTTCTACATTTGGAAGTTCTATCGAATATATCCAATTTAATTTATCTCTCCTTATCAAAAATTTCTAATCTAGAATTGCTGCGGGAAAGGCGAAAATACAGTTGCGCGAAATTATATCTGTCGACTTGTAGATAAAAGAATCAATTTCTCTTGGTAAGACAAAAAAACATCATCTGCCGCTAACGACGACATCTACCACCATATTATTGCGCAATGCAAGACATAAAATTGTTTGAACAACAGTGTTTGCGATCCGACTTCCTCGAGCTCTGTTCGTTTACTTTCTTGATTTCACTGCGAAACAGCTGCGTTCCACTGTCGATGTATACTGTACTTCTTGATTCACGTGTGTGTAGATATATTTTGTTTGGTAAACAAAACTTGGAAAGTGGAGCTCGCGGTGACAAATATTTTTCTCGATACGCGTGTAACATATTAAACACCACTTATTTCATTTGCTAATTGAACTTTTTATATTGACAAGTTTTGTCGACGTAATTTTGAAATTTATGTCTCTCTGCAGTTAAATTTACGAGTATTAATGTTCGTTTTTATCAATATAGTTTAATTTTAATCTCGATTCAATTAACTCTTCATCTCTTTCTGATACTAAAAACTGAAAAAGATGAAGAATCAATTAATCCAAGATTAAAATTAAGCTATACATTGATAGAAATTAATAGGTCTATAAAAATTAAAATAAGTAGCGAAAATTTGGTGCAATATGCAATGGCAATTATTATTTGCGCTCATCATTTACAACTAATAATATAATTTAATCATAAATCTGTTTTAACGAAGAAATGCAATATAGAAAATAAAATATTAAAATATAATACAAAAAATGCACATATGCATAATAAAAAGTATAAAAATTATTTTAACTAAATAATGGATATGAATTTTGTAGCGCTTTTTCTATGTGATATCAAGTTTTTTACAAATTCTTGTATTTCTAAGATAAAAAAAAAAAGAAATCGCCCAACGTGGGGCTCGAACCCACGACCCTGAGATTAAGAGTCTCATGCTCTACCGACTGAGCTAGCCGGGCTGTTGCAGAAACGTACAGTTTTCATCCAGATAAACTCAACATTTGAGATCCAAATACATGGATGCAATGATTTTGTGCTGAGGTATTTAAAAATTTAACTAAATACAATTTCAAAATAATTATGTAGGATGCTCAAGCATGAGCAATGCTATAAAAAGTTTTGAGTATTCTACGTAATTATTTTAAGCAAAATTATTTCCGGATCTGAATTTCACTAAATATTTAGATATTTTAATGAAACTTTTCGTATGCAATCAAGAAAATTGAGAGAATTTGTAATATATACATATCTGTAGAAATTACGCAATTTCTACACATTTAACTAATCCCATTATTCGCTTAGAGATTTCATTATCAAATATTCAGTCCTAATTAGGTAAATTCCTTAATTTTCAAACAGAACATGCATTCACATATTATACCATTAATACCAACAAAATATTAATTAATCCAATTATATATAATGAGAGCACAATTATTCGCATACAAAATAGTTCTCGATATTTATTCTTAAATATCTGTTGCTTGATAATTGCATATTTAATTAAAAGACCGTAAAAGAATCGTATAGTACAAAAACTGCGGAGAATACAATATTTGGATAAAAGTAACTGCGTACAATAGATTTTCCTTTATCGCGTGATATAAACACGACGCGCACATAAAAAGATAGTCTAATAAGACCATAAATGCGGACCATAAACGAAACGCCAGACTTTCCCTAATAATTAATGCCACAAGTATCGCAGAATTACTGATCATAACACCGTTCATGTATACGATATCCCCAGAAAAAAATGTCTGACTATAATTTTTAGCTTCATTCTTCATGCTATAAATTCTATTTAATACCTCTAATATTTGTCAATGTCCTTAATTGGTAATTATCATGTTTCACTAAGATGCAAATTAAATATTTGTTAATTATCATGTTTCACTAATTAAAATGCAATTTAAATATTTGTTAATATTAAATATGTAAGAAAGAAAGAGAGAGAAGGAATTAAATTATCAGTAATTTTGTAATAATATTACAAATTAAATAATAAACAACAAAAATATCTGACTATAATTTTTTAATTGTTTTCTTTTCCACGTTATAAATTTAATTTAATATCTCTAATATTTGTTAACGTCCTAAATTGTAATTAACATGTCTAACTAAGATGCAAATTAAATATTTGTTAATATTAAATATGTAACGTGAGAGAGAGAGAGAGAGAGAGAGAGAGAGAAAAGATTCAAATTATCAATAATTTTACAGTAATATTGCAAATTAAATAACTGTTGCTGATCTATATTTTTCTGAAAATTATTTATTAAAATTCTTCGAAAATTATTAAGTAATAAATATAATATTAAATATAAATTTAATATTATATTTTTTAAGTATATAAAAATTTGGTCACTTCATTATTTAAAAAACTGCCCAATTTTTTAAGAGAAGATAAATGAAGTGAGGATTATCGATAGAACAAATTCTGTCCAAGCGCCTACGCATTTCTCAAGACACTCTGTATACTCCGACAATTGTACAAGCAAATCGCGTTTAACACGCAAATTCCTATCTGGTCCCTTTTAAGCACTTCAGCCGCATTTAAACCCCCGCCGGTGCTTTTCTATCGGAAACACGTGAGTTTACATTAAGCCGGCAAGGATATGCGGCAGTGGTAAATCTACGGAACGACAGTAAGCATTGCCATGTGGCGTATTGTGTTGTAGAATAATCGATCCGCGCGCGCAGCGCTATAATTCCCCGCCGTCTTTTTCGCGCGTCTCGTCTTTTAGAACCCCTTTCGTCGTATTTTACGGAGCTTTCTAGCCTAGAGTTACCGCGCCGTTGTAGAATAAACACCTATTTGTGCAACCACGCCACGTTGTAAACCGCTCTAAGCTATAGAGGCGTCCTCGCATTATCGATTGTTGCAGAGTGCTTTGCGTTAGTTACGCGAATTCAGGCTCGGCTTTGTTGAAATCGAGACGCTTGCGTGAGATGAAATCTTTTTCTTGTAACAAAATTAATGTTAACTGCGTTTATTTCTTCGCAAGGTATCTATAGTCATTTATACACACAAAAAAATACTTATTGTACGCAAGTAATAATTATTTGTTTCAAGTATTTCATATATCCGCAAATCTCATAAATTCATTACAATAAAATTTATTCAAAATATATCCTGAAATAAATTTAATCATTATTATTAAATTAAAATAAATTCGTTCTAATTAT
>Ga0157364_1002487_pt1 | contig 17190 bp, 9 predicted proteins | sample AttsexASBM2_FD_111476 | JGI IMG/M metagenome (GOLD analysis project Ga0157364, IMG submission 111476) | Fungus gardens microbial communities from leaf cutter ant in Ribeirão Preto, State of São Paulo, Brazil - Atta sexdens ASBM2 | ecosystem: Host-associated > Fungi > Mycelium > Unclassified ... | reverse complement strand
TCATGACAACGCTCGGCCTCATGTCGCTAAAGTCGTAAAAAAATATTTGGAAACGCTCAAATGGGATGTTTTACCGCACTCGCCGTATTCTCCGGACATTGCTCTTTCTGATTACTGATTGTTCCGAAAGGTGTACGATTTGGCAAATCACCGGTTCATTTCTTTCGAAAATTGGCTTCAAAATTGGATCGCCTCCAAAGATAAGTCATTTTTTCGAAATGGAATTCAAAAATTGCCTGAGAGATGGGAAAAAATAGTAAGCAGCGATGGACAATACTTTAATTGATCTGTTCATTCATTTTGTTTTGAAATAAATGCACAAAAAACGGACCAAACTAATTTGTACTCTCAATATTTTTAATAATAATTGTAAAAATATTGCATTGCAACATTGCTACGAATGCAATCTTGCTGAAGGCGGATATTTTTATGATGCTATGACAATATTGCAACAATAGCTTAGTTTCATCAAGAGTTTAAACCGGATCAGAATCGGTTTAAATCGGATTAGAATGTAAGAACCAACCAACTACAATCGAGCATTCCCTTATCGTTTGATTGTAACAGGGAAATACTCGATTGTAGTTGATTGGTTCTTACATTCTAATCCAATTTAAATCCTCGGTAGAAAGCTAAGCCAATGTTGCAAATACATTGTCCAATCTATTTGCGTATTTGCAATCTATTTGCAATATTATAACATTGCAATGAGATATATCTGCAATCATTTTGCAATCTTTCTGTGCTGTATAGAGAGCAATCGACTTTGCTTCATGTCATATCATAAAAGCGTTTACAGCGTGAAAAACGAAAATAAACGATTAAAAATAGCGCTTATAAGCGCTATTTTAATAATGAATGCTTAAAGTGCATGAGCGTAAAAAATAAACAGACTCGTAAAATGTGTCTTTAGTGTTGAGTGACGTATCTGCATCTGCTAATGGCTGTGTTCAATAGAAAAATCTAATCAGTTAGCACTTAGTGTAGTTACATTCTTTAATATGATTGGCTTACTTTTAGCTCTTCGCTGGATCTAATTGGTTCCAATTAAAAAATTACTAAGCGCTGATTAGCTTTTTGTACTGAACGCTGCCAATATCGTTATCACTTATTTATTCTCTTTATATGACGTAGTGTGCCGTGATTGTGTGTAAAATATAAAATGACATCTCCGCGCAACCGAATTATTCTATAAAAAAGCTACAGAATATAGAAAGGAGGGCATTCTGAAAATTCGAGCGCATATATAAGGCCTTACATATTCCGATGTGCACTGCCAGTACTGAAAATTTATAGTATATGTGATATGTACTGTGTAGATTTTTGTATATACTTGCAGTATATAACAGAAGCCATAATGTGCTATTCTTCTTTCCGATGACGACGCGAATCGCGTTGCTCGTGTTCTATTTGTCATTTTCGCTTTCTGCAGGCCGAGTCTGCAATCGTACTCCCTAAACAAAATTATATTGCAATAATATTTTTGTAACTTTTGTAACTAACGTTGCGTTATAACCAATGTTTTGTTGTATAAAGCCGGTTCTACATTAGTTGCAAACTGATCGCAAGTTTGTTGCGACAGCCAATATGAAGCGTTAATTTCAAAATACAACCCTAACAGCATAAATGTCGATATATCGACTGTAAGTTGATTTTGCTAAGTCAGGCCTTTAGAATCGACTGTAAATCGACTTTATATAAACGTCCTTCCAATATGGCTTTAGGACGTCTAGTACGATTTACGCTCACAAAGTTTAACTATGGAATCATTTCATCCTTGTTGTTTAATTATAGTTAAAGGATGAAATGCTGTTCATGAGTGTTGTAGGCATGAATCGGATCATAGCCTGAAATGGTTCATTTAAACTCGGCTTACAGTCGTCTTTAAAGGGACATTGTATGACTTACAGACGTCTCCAAGTCGACTTACGGATGTCCATTTTTTTCAGAAGCTATAATCGACTCAGAGTCGACTTTGTGCTGTTAGGAAAGCTTCAGATTGACTGTCGCAACAAATTTGCGATGCTTGCAACTAATATAGAATCGGTTTAATGTAGAACTGGTTTAAAAGCCGTTTCTACATTAGTTGCAAGTTGATCGCAAGTTTGTTGCGATACTAATATGAAGCGTTGATTTCAAAATGCAAGTTTCAGATTGGCTGTCGCAACAACTTGCGATCTTACAATTAATGTAGAATCGGTTTAAAGGATCCTCTACATAGAAGTCATAGACGATCGTAGAGTCTTAAGTCGTAGGAAATCAACCAATCACAATCAAATATAAGGAGAATACTCGATTAGAATTGGTTAGTTTTCTGATCTTCTTCTGAACTTCTATATAGAGGATCTTTTAAACCGGTTCTACATTAGTTACTCTATAGATGCCACATTCTAAAGTCACTAGATTACCGCGAATTGTCGCCATTCTGACTCCATGACGCGCTGTTATTCAAAACTTCAGCCTCTTTCGCTGCGATTTTTCCACACAACAACTGAACAATAGAAAACTTTAACGCCATTTTGCGTTAAAATTTTTAATCTTTTTTGAACTTTTGAACTTTAATTCCAAATGCTAATTCAGTGAATTTTCCGCGATACTTGTTAATCTAGTGACTTTACACGTTTAACGGTCGCTCGTTTCACAGATAACGCATGCGCAACGAAGAAATTCCTACAGTCGAAAAGTCCCTAGCATGTCGATCGGCGCGCGCGCCGATTACACACTTATCATCGGCTACGTTCAAACGACTTCTCACCGACTGGTTGCGGTCGTCGCGGATGCGGCGACCAATCAGAAGGCGCACGCGTGCGATCGTGCGGCACGTTCGCACGCGGCACGCCGTCGAACTGCGGACTGCGGAAGCGTGTGTGTCGCGCAAGGCGAGCGCGTATTCACGCTGCGGTTATACGTATGTGCGCATCTCCGTGCCGCCGTTGCCCGCCGTCGACGTCGGCGTTGCCCCGGTACGCCGCTTTAGAGCGTAGCAACGGCCGCGCGCCGCGGATCCCGGGTGTGCGCCGCGGGACCGCGTGCTATCACCGCCTACGATATTCGCGTGTGCGCGAGGAGCTAGCAACACCTCGTCGCGGCCAGTGACAACATTTATTTTCGATACGATCGTGAAGCGACAGTGGGAGAGCGAGAGCGAGAAAAACACAGAGAGAGAGAGAGAGAGAGAAAGAAAGAAAGAGAGAGAGAGAGAAAGAAAGAAAGAGAAAGAGAAAGAAGACGGGAAAGAGAAAGAGAAACGAAAGAGTCTCCGCGAACTGCTGCAACGCAACTCGCGGGGTGTCCGCGAGTGCACGCACGTCCAGGACAGTTAGTGTGAGCAGGTAAAATGGATTACGGAAAAATCGTTTACTTGCAGGAGGAATGGCAGTTTCGCACTCAGTCATGAGATTATGTGTAACCGCGCCATAATTGCACGGGTCTTTTAACGGGCGAGAGAGAGGGAGAGAGAAAGAGAATAGTGAGCGAGTGTAAACGAGCGAGCGAATGAAAAAAAAGGAGAACGACGAGGAGGGAGCGATTGCGAAGAGAGAGAGAGAGAGAGAGAAAGAGAGCGAGAGAGAGTGAGGAAGCTCAGTGGGTAAAACGAAGCGAGAACGAACGCAGCAGCTTGGGGAGCAGTAGCTTGAAAGGGGAAAGGGAGAGACAGGGGGGAGAGTCTCTCCGTCAAAATGTCGCTGAAAACGCCAACGCGGATACAGTAATGTTGCTACTCGCCTAACTCGGATCACGTCGTCTCCCTTCGAGCCCTCGAGCCTCATTCTCTTTCTCTCCCCTTCTCGCTCTTCCCCCTAAACTCCCCTTTCCCTCTCTCTATCTCCCAATCTCGTTCTCGACGAGAACCAGGCGGCTCTACGTTCTTGTAGCGAAGAGAAAGAGAAGATCGCGGGTGCATCGATTACTCGCGCGCACGGGTCACCCGGTTTGTTTCCCCACATTTGTTTCTCTACGCGCGTCGTCGTTCGCGTCTCGTCTTCGGTGGCGGGATACCTCTCTCCCCCCTCCCCCCCTTCTTCTTTCCCTCTTCCCCTCCCTCCGTCACCGTTGCCCGTTTCCTCGGTTTCCCTTACAAGGGCGACGGGTTCCGGGGGAGGCATCTCGATCGTGAAGCCTCGCGCTTCCCGATATCACGCTTCAGGTATACTGTTGACGGTGGCAGAAGGCCTCCTTCATTTTCACGATAGACGCGCGGACAGTATGTACCTTCTGCATTCACGGTGAAATCGGCCTCGTCACACTCAACACCTAACTTGACTCCAACCTTTTGTTCGCGCTACGCGCCTCTGTCTCTTTCCCTCCTTCCTTTTATGCCCGCACCTCCCCTCACGGTTATACTCGCAACCGTTAAACGCTCGCCTTCGCACCGATCCCAGCCTGAATTAATAGTTGGCCGCGGCTTAGGTCTCGGACTTGACATTCGGCGTCCTCGTCGGATCGTCAACTCCGATCTAGCGATCCACGCAGGACATGCACGAAGTCGTCACTCTGATGAGTGAGCCTCTCTCTGTTTTTCGAAGTGACGACTCACGGAAAATTTCGAATCCTGTCGAAATCACGGCTCTGGTGCGATGCCGATGCGATAAAAAAAAATGGACTCGATTCGAGTAATCACTGATCAGTGAAGACCACAAGTAACCGTTGCTCAGCATCTCGCTCAACATCTTTACGCAACGATTTGCAAAAGTGCCGTTCTCCTTTCGAAGTCTCCGTCTAATATTTGTCGAGTTTTCTTCCGAATTTCTTGCCGATCTCGTTTCTCGATCGAAACAGTCGGGTGACCCCAAAAGATCCCGGCCAAAGTAATCGGAGCATTCGCAACGAGTAGGTGATCGCGCGATCGTCGGTTTTCTCCTCGAGATACCGCCCTACGAATTCATAGCGAATGCGAAAACATTTCGTTAGAATGAACCTCGTGACGAAGCGCGCGTCCCGCTCACGTAAGAATCTAAGAATCGTCGTTCTAACAGCGAATTCAAATTTGGAATATCATCGGATATTGCGCGCAATCCGTGCCTGGTCTTGTCTCATCGTCGGGTGATTATGTTCGATTTGTGTTTCGTGTGCTTGTACAACACACATTCGTGTAATTGTCTTCAGACTCTTGATAAACCTCGGAGGAAAGTTCGTTGACTTGGAATCGGGATTCGCTATTTAAACAAGTTCTACGAAAAGGAAACAGCTCGCACAAAACTTCATTGTTTGTTGTGGGTAAAATAAAACACTTTAGTGACACGAATACATTACGGAGACTATATATAGAATGATTAACCTCCCTGTGTTCTATATTTTCCAAATCATGAATTGCAACTATAATAATGCATTTTTAATCTCCTACATTAAGTAAAGAGATGCTAACACAAATGATATGTTAATGATAAAAAATATGTATTTGTTTGAAACTTATTGATTTTTTTTTTACTTTTTTTTTTAAATTACAAAAATTATTTTTCGTGTCAAAACACGTTTATCAGGATGTGTTTATATTATAATATATCTGTTATTGTAAGAATGTTATTCTTAAAAAAATATGTTAATATGTTTTTTATTATAAGATATTTGTTATGTAATCTCTTAAAACTTTTACGAGTAAAATATGAAAAAATATAGACACACAGCATATCTGTTTAATTTTGACAGAGACCTTATGTCATGTATATTTTTGAATTGTGTTTCGTATTTATTATTATTCATGTATGTTATTATTTCGTATATATTATTGTTAAAGTGGAAGAAACATATTTGTTTTACTTCAGGTTTTGGATAAACTCGCTTATTGAAAAACAAAAAAAAATGGTGTCGACACGTCAATCAAGTAACATGGGGAGTAGTGGTGGCAGTGGATTAGTTGGTGAAGTAGAAGTAAATTCGTTAAAAAAGCAACCTTCTGTAACAGCTGGCACATCCAATAATGGGGCCACCATTGAATCGCGCAACTTGAATCTTCTGGATTTACCTGTCGAAGTCCTTGAGAAAATCTTTGGCTACTTAGGTTTCAATATGGTAGCCCATATGCGTTTGGTAAGTATCAATAAATTCAAAGTTAAATTTTTCCAGTGGAACTTACTATAGCAAACATTCTATTCATAGGTTTGCCATCAACTGGACCGCATTTGTGGATCAATGCTGAATTCTACGTTTCAAAAGCTACAAGCTCAAATGTTAAGCCGTTTTCAGGCTATCAAAGCGCAAATGCCCAGACGCGAGTCTGCGCGTCGAAATCATCCGTTAGCATGCGAGTCTGATATTATTGAGACTCTACATATGCGACTTACCCTGCTGCAAATGAGTTTCGGCAAACACATTGAACGGAAGCATTGCTGCTTCTTCCCTGGCGAGGTAAGAACGATAGATAAAATAAAAACTAATGTTAGACTTGGCACTAGTAAGATTAAATTTACTTAAATTTTTTTTTTAATATTTTTTTTATGTTTCTTAGATATTCCCAGTTTTTTGAATGCATTTTTTTGCCATTATATGCCACCATGTAGAAAATGTGTATAGGTATACTAAATTTGTTGACAATAGATCTTCTTAGAATAATCTTTTACAATTAGCTCTTATTTTCCAAGTTTTCTGTAATTATATTTAAAAGCATAGAAACAGCAATAAAAATAGTATTGCTGTTTTACAGATTTTAGATGAAGTTTATCGCATTCTCCATTATATAAAAGTTACTCCGAAATTACAAAGACCTTACAAAGTCACAGACGAATTGTTTGATCTGAGCACTATGGCTATGGAATATTTCAAGGAACACATTGAACCAACATTACCAGAAATACCTTACTTCGGTGCCGACTTTCTGGATCTTGCAGGAACATTCTCTTGTAAGCTGATGATTCAACTTATACTTTTGTAATATATTTTATTGTAAATTTTATTGTCGCAGCTTCTAGTAGCGTGAGTAAACCATTTATGTGCCTGGATTCCACGCCCTTGACCATTGGAAATGGAAAAACGGGTAATGCTGGTGAAGAAGAAGGTTCTTCGTCGCATTGTTCAGACGATCCCGCTCTTTTGGAATCCAATGTATCACCACCACAATCGAACATGGTTTTGCGAAAACGAATTCGCAAGATTAAACAGGGCATGAGACGATACAACAGTCAACTAACATTGATGCGTAGGGATTTGAAGAGTTGCAAGGCGAAAATTGCGGATCAACAGAAACAAATCGTAGAATATGCTACTCGATTGGATGATAATGACAAGAAGAATGAGGAGACGTCACGAAAATTTAGCACACTTCTACAGGTATATTCAAGGAATATTTTAAATAAAAGTAAACATTTAATTTGTAATATGTGAAATTTGCTTTATAGCTTATTCTTTTAAATTGTAGTTGATTTCTTCACTCTCAATTCTTATTAGAAATATATTCTATATTCTCATTTTATAAATTACATCTCATTTTACAAATTACAAATTTTATTTTAGGAGTTGAACAAGTGTAAAACCGAGTTACAATATTGGCGCTCCAAGTCACCAGCAATACCAGTGTGTGTAGGTTGTGGTCAGTCAATGCCAGTTCCTACAGAAGATTTACAAGCTTTAGCCAATCAGGGAGTGCTGCCGGATGCGTTTGGCGAAGGGCACGATTTCATTCCCATCGCGGATGCTCATAGTCCCACCGAAGTGGTACAGCAATCTGTAGTTACGCAATCTCCGTCGACGCCGATAGTGGACATGGCACCCCCAAAGGCTCCCGTGCCTTCAATATCTTTTAAACGGAAATCTATCGTGGAAGAAACGTCGGGCGATGCCGCGAAAAAATCACGTCGCACTGCCAAATCTCGTCAGGCTAAGCGCTCAAAAATATAAATTGATAACACTGATCATGGTACAAATATTCAACCAATCTTTAATGGATTTCCGAAGATAGAGACTTTCTATGGTTTACGCGCGTTTCTTTATGTCAGCAAGCCGATATGATCTTAAAAAAGTACAAAATTCCTCACCGAACGTCCTGCATCTCGCGCAACGAACATCGTTTTAAAAATTTTAGCCGTATCGATTGCCGCGATTGTCAAGAACGTTAGTTGATTTTTCGATTATTTCACGAATTTATTGGCGCCGATAATAACGACGCACTTTGAACATTCTAAAGAAGCCTAACCGATCATTCGTTTTGCTCGTAAAGCAACGTCCAACTTTCTCGAATTCTTATTAAATTCATTTGTTTTTTAATTATCATTACCGCGGTACACTTGAAGATGATAGAAAGTTGAAATCATGTGTCATGTTTGTGTTTGTCATGCATTTAACAGCGATATCGCACGAAAGAACATACTAAATAATATTATGGCGACAAACATTCGCCTTCCATTTTGCTCTTCGATCAAAAATATGTGATTCTCATGTTATTTTTAAATGATATATCCTTGCTAGAAATGTTGATTGGATATCGCGTCTTCAATATTTTGATCGAATAAGACAATACAGGAATAGAGAAGGCATTAAAATTTCATAAAGCAACTTATATAAATCGAATTTTGTGGAGGAAACCAAATAATTTTTAGAAAATTGTAAATTAATTCGAGCATTTAAATCACATTCTGTATTAATTGAATCGGCAAGCGAGTAATTTTTAGAAAATTTGTTCGAGTATTTCAATCGCATTCTTCATAATATAGCTTGCGGTAACTCGTACATAAAAAATTTTCAGATCGAGTTTTTAAAGGAAATTTTATTTCGTAATATTGTTAAAAAATATCACGGATTAAAGTATTTAGGATAATTGATTTCGATTGCTCGTCCGGTATTACAAATACATCAATAGCTATCAATTCGTTTTAATTCGTTATGCTTGTTCAAATTAGAAAAATTTATATTTTTACAAGCAGTAAATGTTTTATCGTCCAATTGTATCATTTATGTTCACATGCATAGATTGAATGAATTTGTGTGGCTAGATAAAAATCAAAAAATTTTTATGATAAAAGTATCCCAATATTAAGACGCGGAACAAGAAAATGAAATCTTCGAAGAAGAATTTAAATTCTACTAAAGAGCAAAATGTTGATGGATACTTGGAAAGGTGTTAGTTTATTTTTATGAATACGTCATTTTACCAAAACAATTATGAGATGGCGTACACATTGCAATATTAATAGAACTAGATTATTATTTATAGGAATGATTCTATTTAGATAAAAGAATATTGGGTATCATGCCATTTTTGTATTATGCGGAAAATGAAGTTTTGTTATGAATAAAATTAATAGCATTTGTATTTATGAGAGTAAATTTAAAATGGGGGACGTTCACATTTATAAATTATAAATTATAAAAATGAAGGATATTTGCAATCGGCTGCGGAAGTCTGATGGTTTACCTTACGCGATAAACAATTATTGGTACAGTAGGAGAAATTAATGTCTTATTTGCACCGATTACCCAATTAATCTCAAAGCAGCGTAGTTAGATATTGTGAGTTATTCATGATGATACTTATTAAAAAATGAAAAATACAGATAAATATATAAGTGAATGATACTTTATATACAAATATGTATGTATGTATGTTTTTATATATATGTACATGAATGTATGTACGTATATATAAATATGTATGTACGTATATTTGAGTGGTACTTGCCAGGTGCGCATACCACACGCAGAAACACTTTAGTTTAAACTTTAATGGAACAATAAGATATAACGATTAATTAATTAAACAATTAATTAATTAATGATAAAATAATTGAAATATATATGAAAAATATATATATAAATATATATATATATATATATATAATTTTTTATCGATGTCAAAAGGAAATTAGAGAAAAAGAAAAGCAGAGATAACTTAGGGTGTAACTATAATGGAAAAACGTTGCGGTGCGCATACGTGTGAGGTGAATGTGTGATATGTATGAAAATAATATACTAAATTTGAACTTTGACGAGAATTTATGATGTGATGCTTTATCGATTTAATCGCGGGAAAGTGACCTTTATCCGAAAAATATAAAATACACGTGGGGCGTTTCTGGTTGCGAACGAGTATGTAAAACTTCACTTAATGTTACGTTGAATAGCGCATTGCGGGGGCGGGCATAGCCAAATCGTACGTGTCGGAAATTTCGAAACGCTTGTATGTTCACTTGCAAAACGTCGCGCGCGACCAGCAGCGACGTATATCACGAACATCTGTAGGATGAGACTATCCAGAAATTCGCATCGAGACTCTGTTTCGTCATTCAGGCCCCTAAGAACGAACATATAGATCCAGGATCGACATCTACAATGGCGAATTGCATCAGCATAAGTCGATGCCAATTTTGGTTGGCTGGCGAACTTACATTCTTTGTAATCCATTGAAATTTTTTAAAATTATTTTACAAGTGAACGATATCCGATAGTTTTGTGACATCCTGTAAAAAGGATCGAGCAAATTAATCATTAATACTATCGATGCAATCCAGCGTAAAAATGAATCGACAACTTATCCTATTTGCACTTCTCTTAATTCAAAGAGAAATTATCAATCTGGCAAATTATCCCTCCGAATAGTCGATGCAAATAAAAAGTTAATTTAAGGAGACATTAGCGTACAATATGGAATATTAATTATTCAGTATAATTGTTCAGTACTAAGTTCAGTACTTTAGTTAATTCATGTATCTTTTTATTTACTGAATACGGTAATGCGTGGATAAAGAAGGGACAGAGAATCGCCAACCAGAGTTGGATGACTTGGACCGTCTCGTGCAATTCAGCCTAACATACCTCACATATACATATATATTATATGTAATATAATATACAATAATATATTATATATAATATACACCTTTAACGACGTCTTTCACTTGGCGTCGTCTTGAACAGTTCACGCTCCTCTCTTTCTCGGCTTTCCGACATAATCCGTCCCCGAACGATACAAATGTAGAACCGTGTACTACGCATATTATGGATCTAAGTTAGACGTACGATTCGAATATAACAGTGAATATGCGAATTAGGAGTAGAATAATTTTCTAGACGGTAGAGAAGTGCTGTGCGCGCGGGGGGGAAGGAAAACGAAAGAGAGGAAAGAAGAATATATATATATGTATATATATATCTCTCTTGGAATTACTTGCTTCACCCCGAAATCTTGCTATCTGCAAGCGTATTAATGCAAGCAACGGTCCTTGCCTCAGGTACACAATAGACAAATACCCATGATGATACCGAAATCGTGTACACTTCACGGAGACAAAAACGATGATATAGAAACACAATTTGCCAGCGTTACAGTGAAGTGCGCTGTAATGCCGAGGAATAACATTATCTTAAATGGTTTTACGTGTATTAAAGCGATTGTAAATATATATATTAGATACACCTTATAATAAACATAATTTAACATATCTAACTTTCTAACTTCAGTCTATTACGCGCGCACTACATGAAAAACTAAAAATTTATATATTTCAGGTTAAATTATTTTATAATTATTTTACTATATTATTGAACATTTTATATATATATATATATATATATATATATATATATATATAATTGTAATTACTGAATTTTAATTAATTGTGTTAAATTAATTCGTAATGTGATAAAAAATCTTGTAAATTTTTTGTGTTCATTTATATTATAGTCTTCTAAAATTCTTAAATTTTTGCTTAATTTTAATTTAATTTTTTCTTTTAATACAAGTCATAAGTTTTCATAAGACAACATCTTTTTGCAGTTCATGCAAGCGTCTTTTGTAACAGATCGTTAATTATATTGATGTTATTAAATTATATTGTCTTATCTTATATAATACTTTCAATGATATAGTTAGACTATCAGTCTCGTGTTTTATTAATCATTATGAAATAATTTCAGTCATATGATGTTTTATAGAAAATGTAATACCTAACATATATATTTTATATAATTAATATACTAAATATCAAAATTAGAAGAAGTTTACTATGATTTTCAAGTATGAAATGTGAAAAATAGTTTTTTTCTTTTTATTTCTCTAATCTAATTAATCAAACCATTGTTAGGACTAAGATTTTTTCAATTTTACTAACGAGATATGGAATCTATTAATATTCATTTTTACCAAGTAGATTAACTTTATTCTCAGATTAATTTGTCTAATAATTAAAAACAGATAAAAGAAAGTTAAACTGAGAAAATTTAATTTATGTTGAAGAATTGAATATGATAATTTATTAAACAGTCAAAGCTTTTTTATATAAAACAAACTTATTTCAATACGAGAGAGAAAGAAAAAGGCGAGAAAGATTAAACTGAGATAAGCAAATATATTAGCATTCTTTTAATTATGTTTATTTTTTACTTCTTTCCTCTTTTAATGCTACCTTTCTCTTTCAATTGATTGCGCGTTCATCCCATCTTAAGCGCAGAAAGTGCAACATAGCGCGGCTGAAAATAACTAGTGTTATTCACTAGTCTTTCCATTTCCGTCAAAGATGGTAGACACCACGCAAAAGTGTCATTACGGGACGAATACGAGTATCATTACGAGATCGTTCGCGGTGTCGTGATCAAGTGTGACCGAAGAACCTTGTGCAATCTAATGTGCCTTGACCTTCCGAAATTTTCCTTCTTTACGCATTTAAATCTCGAGTCGATCATCTTATGATCATTCTCCAATCATAACCGTTTCATGTACGCGTTTTGATTTACTGCTGCTTCAGCAAGAGGTAGTTGGAGTCGCGCAAGACCGACCATGGCAGATTCGTTACACAAGGATGGATATGAGAATCGTGAGTAAATAGAGAAAAAGAAAAAAAAACAAAGCTTTCCTTTCTGTTGTCCTATCATGCGATTTTCTGCACGCTTGTTCCTGGTTATCTGCCCCGTCCTGTACTTCCTACACTCGGGAACTTACGTTCGATTCCCGGAAGATGAAAAGCGTGAAAGGCGCAACTCCAGGTGGAGAAAAAGATACCAGTTATTCGAGTCCATTTACTGATCACGGTGCGTTCAAGTTCAACCATTATATTTCTTTGAACGCATCCTGACTATTCCTGACGTTCACTTTTGATGCCGTTGCATAACAGTTCCAAACGCAGCCATTGTTCCTAGATGATAGAGTAGGGGAAAAGCATTCCCCACTTCGGAATTTCTTCGTGCGCAGTCGAATCTGCGCAACCGACCACGTGATTACTTTGGCAACTTCTTGTTTACATGTATATAATACGTCTGCTAACATCTGCTGATAGTGCTGACACTTGCATGTCCTGTTTAGCCATTCATTTTAGAAACGTTACTTTGACCAATTTTTAGCTGCATTATTTTCATATATTTTTTTATTTTAAAATAAAACGAATATATATTTAGAAATAAAACGAATATATATTTGGAAAATGTACGTTAGTCGTGTTTTTCTGTTGGATTTATTTGTGTAGTGAAAATGTGTCGAGTACATTAAGATTTGATTAAGATTTGAGGTGAAGAGAGTAAATAAATAATATTTCTCAATAAGTAGTATTCCAAAAATAATTTTTTAATGCAAAAATAAAAAAAATTTTTCATTGTAAAAAATGCAAATGTAAAAAAAGGAAAAGCAGATAAAAAATAAAACAGATACATAGGTATGTATAAAGGATTTGAAAAAAAAGATGCCAGTGAAAGGACGCTAAGAAAAGAAAGTTTAAATTTATATAGTAACTATATTATTTTATTTATTTATAAAGAGATGATTGTAAAACTACATCAGTGTCTATAGGTGTATTATCATCTGTCATTAAGTGCTGGTAATTCTTATTACTGATTGAACTAATCCTTAGTTTAAATAGAACTAATAAAATGTAAATAATGTAGTCATTCTTGTATTAGTTATCTCAGAAAAATAAAATATTTATAAAATTTCTGAAGTGTTTATCAATTTTAAAAATATATTTTTTTCAACTAGTAAAATGTAAATAAAAAATATGTAGAAAAGACATATGATAAGAAATGTATATCAATATATTTGCAAATACTTAGTTTTTTATGTACAGTCAAATATGTATTTCAATTAATTTTATTCCATTTGAGTTTACTTGATGTATCTTTATTTTTAAAATATAATTATAGAATTGTTATTGCTAACATTTTTTTAATTTCATAATTTTTTTTATCTTTTATCCTTAAAACTCTGATTAAAACTATATTGTATAATCATGTATTCGAATTAAATGTATATGTGTGTATTGTATGTTTGTTAACAGCTAATTTGACAATGCGTGCTAGCAGTGGTAATGTAGAACCAGACAATGACATGAAACTGGAGCCGTCTAGTCCCACAGAGAAATATACTTTCTCCCGTTGTAGCAGCACAGGGTCAGTTCACACGCCATCTTCTTCCGCACATAATACAGGTAAGTATTTGTTTTCCATCAAGTACTTGCTCAGTAATATAATTGACTAACTGATGAATAATATGTTCAGAAGATGAAGATAGCGATAACAAAATAAGCTATAAGGAGCGCAGGAGAGAAGCTCATACACAGGCCGAACAGAAGAGACGAGATGCTATCAAGAAGGGTTATGATTCTCTTCAGGATTTAGTTCCAACTTGTCAGCATACAGACTCCTCAGGCTATAAGATTTCCAAGGCTACAGTACTTCAAAAATCCATCGATTACATACAGTTTCTATTGCAACAGAAGAAGAAACAAGAGGACGAACGTAATGCACTGAGAAAAGAAGTTGTCGCGTTGCGCATTATGCAAGCAAATTACGAACAGATTGTCAAAGCGCATCAAACACAACCAGGACAAGCAGAATTGCGTATCTCGGACGAGATGAAGTTTCAAGTGGTAATGGAAATACTTTTTATTTCTGTTTAAATTACCACAATTATGATAACTATATTATTTGTATTGTGTTGCAGTTCAAGGCAATAATGAATCGCCTTTTCGAAACGTTCAATATCTCTGTAGCTAACTTCACGGAATTATCTGGCTGTGTGTTCAGTTGGCTGGAGGAACAATGTAAACCTCAGGTAAACAACTATATTTTTTATACATCCTTTATTTTATTTTCTAAATTGTATGAAATTTGATTTAAATATTAATTTCTTAGACTCTGCGCCAAGTAGTACTCTCGGTACTACAACAACTCACAGTCGCTGACAATCAAATCAGCTAATCAAGTGCATTTTCGAGAAAGGTATTCGCGTATCTGCACAATAGCAGCCTTTATATGAACAATCTTACCTGATTTTGTTGAAAAACTTTCAAGGTTATAGTTAAGTATGTATAAATAAGTACATGTTTTAAAAAGATAAGAAAGAGTCTTTAAAAGCGCGAATAATAAGAAATATGGGCAGACTAGCCCAAGCCAGGCAACTAAGCAAAATGTGGCTCTTGCCACAAAGAAAGAGGCCCTTGCATTAAAAGAAAAAAACGAGAAAAAAATATGCATTTTAGGAAAAGCTATAACGCTTTTCTTAGAGCGCATGAGTGATTCTCTTGAAAGGCACATTTTTATACCCTAATTAATTTTGTCGACACTATTTAATTTCAATTATTGAGGATATGTATTCTAGTAATAAATAATGACTATAATACCGGAAACTATTTTTCAATCGATTTCCATAAACTAAATTTATATGGAAACGTTTCATCTTCGAAACCGTGTCTCCAATGTTATTTTTGGCTTTTACAATGTTCTTTTATTATAATATCTAAATCATTCATCTAATGTATGTATGTGAATAATTAGTGGATATGCAATGAATATGCTACAACAGAAAAAAAATACAAAAAATTCCTTTTTTTTATTTTTCACTTTGCTGTAATACACTGGCGCTTATTTAAAATACAGAGCTCCCACTATCATTTGCTTGATGCCATTTAAAATGCCTTGAATAAGAACGTGCAAGTTTGTGCGTTCAAATAGAATGGCAGAGTTAAGAGCGCATGTAAATCCATGTATACTAGAAACCATGCAAGAGTGTGGAATTTTCTAAATTTGAAAATTTCAGAAACCAAGCAAGAATGTAATAAAACACAAGTTTTTATTTTTGCTCTTGAACGTAATTAAATGAAATGTGCGCTTAAGAATATATAAAGATGTAACAACAATCTTTGCAACAATTTTACCTTCAACAACTATATACTCAAGCATAAGAGTGTGTGATCTTCAACGTTCTTGAATGACGCTCTAAATTTACGATTTTGATTTTCTTCTTCAACCTGTACACTCCTGGCATGTGGTAAGATTGTGTATATAAAGGCCGCTATTGTTCTTCAGAAGAATTCGTTAGGTCCTTATATCTATAAAGAAAACGTGACGTACTATATAATATTTCAATATAAAACCGAGTTTATAAAACAAAGAGCATATATTTCTTTGTTTCTTTGTTTGGTTGATGATATAGCAGATTTTTGATAATCCAATAATAAAACAAAATTAAATTAAGTTCAGATTAAATGAGAAACATTAGTTTTTTTTTCATTGCATATTCATTCGTGCAATGTTTGATGGTTTAGTTAATATACGATCTTGAAAAAATTACGTATTATTTTTATGTATAGTATAATATTTAAGTTTTATGTGAATTATCTCTAACATGGATATCCTTCAGTTCGTGGATAATTAGCATCTTGTTGTGATTTGTGAAGATAATTCTGAGATAATATCTTCTTTGAGTTGAGATCTTTAGACTTTAATTATATAAGTTACCAAAAGAGATGTGCATTGCATGCATTACAGATATAATGCATATGGGAAAAATATGAATAAAAATTTATTTTATATACATAATAATTGATATGGTTGTTATAAATAACTAATGTCGAATATTTTTACCAGATCTTTTATTGCATACATTTTGCGATAAACGAATGGCATATAATGTATATATGTATATGTATGTACATCTGATTATGTATATAACAGATTTATAACATATATTTACAATGAACGAATGTATACACGATTAAACTCTCGTGTGTATATTAATTTTTCCTCTTCCTTATATTGCAATCAGGATCTCTCTTGTAAGAATATAATGTTTGTCAAAAGTATATAAATATTCTTCTCGTTAGTTGTATTAGTTCCGTTTAACATGTTTTATTTCCACATTTTTATGATTTTAATTGTTATAAGAAATTTCTTCTAAATGTTTGCACATTTAAATCTTTTGCTTTGCAATTTAATTTAAATTTATCGAGTATATATATATATATATATATATATATATATATATATATATATATATATATG
>Ga0157364_1002486_pt1 | contig 17194 bp, 13 predicted proteins | sample AttsexASBM2_FD_111476 | JGI IMG/M metagenome (GOLD analysis project Ga0157364, IMG submission 111476) | Fungus gardens microbial communities from leaf cutter ant in Ribeirão Preto, State of São Paulo, Brazil - Atta sexdens ASBM2 | ecosystem: Host-associated > Fungi > Mycelium > Unclassified ... | reverse complement strand
TATATATATATATATATATATATATATATATATATATATATATATATATATAGGGTGTCTGGAAATAATCCCCAAATATTTCATGGGCAGGTAGAGCGGATTAACCTGACTCGAAAAGTCCTCTACTCATTTTGTAAATTTCCCCAATAGTTAAGAGATATTAATCCTTAAAGATAGCCGAATACGCGCGCTCGCCCGGCCTACTACTGCGAAACCAAGCGATCAGTAGATGCGCCAAACAATCAGTAGCGTATATACTTCACAGTAGTATTCGGCTATTTTTAAGGATTAATATCTTGTTAACTATTGAAGAAACTTACAAAATGGTAGAAAACTTTTTGGCTCAGTATAGTCCGCTTTACCTGCTCATGAAATATTTGATTATTTCCAGACACCCTGTATATATCAGGAAATTTAAAAATATACAATAATTCTTAAACAAATACTTTGTTTCTTAACGTCAGTAAATGTGTACGTGCATGCACATACACACGTAACATAGATACAGAGTAAATCATGTTAAATGAGAATTTTTTTACTACAATTATTGAAACATTTTCTAATAAAATCTTAGCTTTCGAGAAAAATCAATGCATTGTGTAAAATTATTCATCCTGTATATTGTTTAAATTATTTGTAGAGATTCGGCATGTACAAATTACTTTATGATGAAAAAGCTATACTGAAATTCCATGATTATTTGATTAGTCTTTCTGAATGAGAATTTCTTCATTATAATATATTATTTCGAATTCTTATATTAATAGTGATTGTACTTGTTTAGACCATTTGCAAATACTTAATAAAATCCAATGGAGAAAACGTTACACCTGAAACGGCATTTTATCTTGTTTCCACATGGAAAGCTATTGGAGGCTGCCAAGAGTTTTCCACAAGTACTGTTACAAAGGTGATATATGCTAGTATTAGTGATTTAAATTACACGAATATCTATAGCGCTTACGTAGCATAATGATGCCTGTAATAATGATACTACATGAAGAATGAAGATAATTATTCTTAAACAAAAATATAAACATTCCATGCTATATATAACATCTTATTTATACAGATATTGACAAATATTATACAGAAGGATACTTCTACACTCTCTGATTTGTATTATGCAGTGAGTGGTTTAACAACTTTATCGCAAAAGATACCTACTGCCAGAATTGACAAATTAGTGAAATTAATTCAAGCAACTTTAAGGAAAGATGATAGTTTATGGAAGTAAGTTATCGAAGATTTATACAAGGTATCCCATTTTATTTAATTAAAATAGCCACTCTCTGGAAATCACAAGAATTTAGAAAAAAATGTCTTGGACAAAAGTTGTAAAGTTTGAAGGATATAAGAATACCATTGATTTGACTCTAGATGGCGTCAAGGTCAGATCAAGAATTTGAATTTTTTTTATGATATCCTCTATTTTTCATTACATATTCTTGTAGCTAATTTCGAGAGCTCTTCAAAACTGTAACAAAATATTTTTCCATTATTAATACTTTTTGAATTATAAAGCTTGAAATTTACAGCACCGCCGATATTAGTATTATCTAATTAAGATGTCCGACCGACAGCTAAAAAATCTCTTGAATGTTATTCAGGATCATAATCTAGATAACATTTATTAAGATCAAGGTTTAGAGATTGACTTCTTATTTTTCTTTTTATGTGAAAATGAATTTTTAATGCAAATTTCATTTAAAAAATTTAAAGTGACCTTCACCTAACCTTGATGGTGCCACCCACAGTTAAACCCATTATATTCCTCCCCCTTCGAACCTTACAACTTTTATCTATATTTTTTTCTAAAATCTCGTAACTTCCAGAAATTGGCTGTTTTAATTAAAATGGGACACCCTATATAAAATAATACATATTAATAATTATGGTAAAAATTAATGATAAATGTAATGATGTTTATGAAACTTTCGTTCTTCTGAATATAAAACGTGAAGACAATAATTATCATACTGAACGGAATATCTTAAAAATTACTTCGCTACATATTTTTAACATGAACAATATAAGGTACTTTTCTATTATTAGCTTGGGGTACGTGTTTCACATTGCTGCAGACATAGGTCCTCCAGCAGCATTTGCTTTTGATCGTATTGAAGATGCTGTAGTACAAGCAGATGAAGTCGATGGCCAATACTTACAATTTGAAGGCGGTCTTTCTATAACAAGTATATATTTAGTTTTTATTATTTGTATAATTCCAAGTTGATTTTTTTGTGTAATATTAAATTTTAATTAATTTTAAAATAAATTTTTTATAGGCTTCCTTGTTAATGGTATTCTTAAATTATCAACTTCATTGAAGAAAAAACCGCCATTAAACTTTCAACAGACTGTCAAATTGGGCAATTATCTTCTCTCGCGGCGTTCCGTGCAAACAATAAAGGGTGTTACAAATTTACTTTCTGCTTTAACTACTTTGGCAGTCGATAGTTCTGAAAAACCAATTTGCATAACCCTAGCCGATGGAGGAATTATTATATTTAATAAGCAACCGTTAGTTACTGTTAAAGTTTGCGATATTCTTGGTCAAGCATTGCCAACCGTGCCTAAAGTTGTTGCAAATTCCGCAACACGAGTAGGAGACGATGTTGTTGTTCTCAGCAATGAGAGTTTGCAACCATCTACAATAGATAAGTGAGTGTTATCTGTTAAATATGACAGAGAGAGAGAGAGAGAGAGAGAGAGAGAGAGAGAGAGAGAGAGCGCCTCCCCCAATACTTTACTGAATCAGCTTTGCCATGCTGATGTCAGCTATACCTTGGGGCATAGCAATAGTGGTTGAATAATCCCTTCAACTTTTTTTAAAAATATAATTAAGGTTAAGAAATTCAACACATATTTTTGTTAATTTTGTTAAACTGAATGTTTCAAAGTTTTTCTATGCAGACTTTAACAGTATGTGTTAAAACTATAGAAAAGGGAAGCAATAACTTTGACCTTCATATATGTTGTTAAGTTCCTTGAGTGATCTCCAACAGATTTTAGACGGTTGAAATTCGTTAAATTGTTATTAACAAAAAATGTTTAAGAAATATTATAACTTCTTATTTCTGTTTTATACAATATTAAAAACTATCTTATATCCTCTCTTGTATGTATTGTTTTTTACGCGAAGTTCCTCCACTCCTACCAAGAGGCGTCTGATTTTCCATGTGAAGCGAATTTCTACCTTCTTCCTTGCCAAAGGGCATACAATTTTCCACGTGAAGCGAAGTTCATTCCTCATAGTCCATGTACCTCGTAGTACGCCTCTTGGTAGAACTGGAAGGGAGAGAGAGAGGAGTGAGAACTCTCTTCGCGTGGGAAGTCTAATGCTCCTAAACAGATCGAATGCGGAATAATTCTTAATATCGTGTAAAGCAGAAATAAAACGTTATTTCTTAAATTGTTTTAAAAATAACTTTTTAACGAATAAAGACCACCTAAAATCTTGGAGGGTTATGATAACATATATCAAGATTAAAGTTGACAGTTTCATCCTTTTTCTGCACTAATAAAATATAAATGAAAGAAGAATTGCTTATGCCCTCTATCTATCTATCTAGTTTAAAATCAAACATCTGTACGAAAGAGAAAGCTAAAATGTAAAAATTCCAAATGTTTGCAATGCTTATATACATAGACGGTCATCTGTATGAGAATTGATTTAATTTTTTCTCACACATTGACTTCAAAAGAATGAAGTGGAACGGAGGAAAGGGGGCTAAGAATGGTACATGCCCATTATAATCAATTGGGACTCTATAGATTTCTCACTCGCACGCCCACATAGATGTTGGCTCAGAGGTTCAGCATTCAATTCCTTTTTCATTTATATACGTTCTAAATAGATTTGACTAATTAAAATTAGTATTAAATCGTAATCAGATTGGAGATTGAAATTGAGGTTGAATTGGAATTTAATCAATCAGAAAAAAAGAAAACCAATTTTAGTAAATTTTTGTTTTGTTTGATTAGTTAAATTCCAATCTAATCTAAATTTCTAGTTTGATGACGGCTTTAACAAAAGAGTTTTATTAGGACTTGATTAGCTAAATCAAATTAATAATAATTTGATGAATTTTGGTTTTGCTACAAAATTTCAATATAATGCGTTTACATATAGGACTCTGTTCACAATGAACCTGATGAATGTAAAACCTGATCGTGGTTTTTACAAGATATTAATAGCCGCGGCTTCGGTCAAGAATACGATTACAATCAAGATCTTATCTGAAGCAATATTGGACTACTTAGAGATTGGTACAGGTGATGCCGATCAGACAACTCAACCAAAACTTATGAGGTGTTCACATGATTCATGATATTTTATATACTAAATTATATATTTTTTAACAAGATATTCTATGTTTATATTTATGTCTCTTTAATTTTCAGAATAAATACAGAATCTTCTTCAGGCAAGCTTGAACATAAAATAGAAGCTGATTCTCAACAAAAACTAGTCATGCGATTTTTGTTGCGTGATTCTGCCAATAAGAAACCAATGCGTGTGCATCAAGCCTTCGTGCGTCTTACATCCATTTTCACATCTACTAACAATAAGCGAGGCCATGAAATCTTTTTCGTCGCTGAACCTGATGCTACTCACATTTATAAATTTGATATGGTAATTTTTTATACTATACATTACTTCTTAAATTAAATTAAATTAAATACGTATTAGAGACTCAACTGACTTAAGTATATATACGTGGGTCGTTTGATAAATTCGGTAAATTTCCATGAAATGGCGCTACAATCCATTTGATGACGCAAAATCTCGAAAGATCAACTCTTCGAACCCCTTCAGGCCAAATTTCAGCCAGAAAAGACACATAGTTCACGTTTGGTAGTCATTTGAAGTAGGCTGTCTCAAAGTCTGCAAAATACTCGGCGACTATGACTTCCTCATTTGACGAGAATTTCTTCTCACCGAGCCAAGTTTTTAAATTTGGGAACAGAAAGAAGTCACACGGGGCCAAATCCGGAGAATAGGGTGGATGAGGAATCAATTCATAGCCCAATTCATAGTTTTGTCATTGCAACGGTCGACTTGTGGAACGGCGCGTTGTCTTGATGGAAGAGCACTATTTTGCACGCCAATCTCGCTTCAATGCTACCAAACGTGAACTATGCGTTCTTTCTGGCTGAAATTTGGCTTGAAGGGATTCGAAGAGTGGATCTTTCGAGATGTCGCGTCATCAAGTGGATTGTAGCGCTATTTCATGGAAATTTACCAAACTTATCAAATGACTCACGTATATACATATATAGGATCGTCTATTTTACGATAAGAATAATATGATGTAGTATTATATTTAATAACTCGATTCTACAAGTGCTAAAAAAAACATTTTTTGATTGTTAAAATTCTTTTTAATTAGCAAAATTCTTTCGATTAATCAAAATGCTTCGAAGCATTTATAGCATCAAGTGGATCATTCTAAATCATAAATCGCAAGAAATCGATCAATTAGTCGAATGTGAGGAAAATGATCGACTATGATTGAGTTTCTTACAGCTTATGGCTTACTATGTAATATTGATACTTTCCAATTTCTATTACACTCTCGTGCACACGGCGACACAAGTTGCCCGTTATCGTTGACAACATTACATATCTATACTTAGCCAAGAGCTATGTAAGCTTGTGTTTTTTAATGACAATTACATGTTGTTACTAACTGTGGCGATTGTAAATGAAGTTTAAGAACATTGAGTGGTCGATACTTTTAATTTTTTTTATTTAATACAGACGGAAAAACTATATTTAATCTACTCTAAAACGGATTTCAATCGTGCTACACTTTCGCATTTCTGTGTATGTTTGTATTAAGATGTGTTAAGCAATTGGAAAGTATCCATAACTTCCATTAAAGATAGCCTTATAAGAATCTAGATGTGGAGTGTATTCATTTTTCACGCTCATGCGATTGTTTGACGTTCATTTTTAGCATCACGTAAAAGGTCATGTGATAAAAATTGAATATTAATTTTGATAATTTATTTTGACGCTAAAAATAAGCACTTAGCATCAACTTAAAAAAGAATCTTTAAGTGCTTGTAAACATGGCTCGTATCGTTCGTTTGCTAATCATAAGTACTCAGAATGTCTATATTCAGCAGAGAAGACAGTTCTGCAACTATTGCAAAATTTTTTAATATCATTGATTTGTACATTTAGATCCAGTGAGCAATTAAAGTGATTATATATTAAATTTTATATCAGTTATAAAGCTGTTTTCTCTGCTGAATGCAGCTTTTCTAAGTACTTTTAAGTACTAAAACAAGATATGAACCATATTTACAAACACTTAAAGGTGCCTTTTCAGGCTGCCGCTAGGCGCTCATTGCTAATGTCAAAATAGGTGATCAAAAAATGAATATTTAATTTTTGTAACCAATATAAAAAAGCACTTATTACGTCATCATAATGTCATAGTTACTTTTTCCATCAAATAATGGCTGAATTGATTAAGTTTTTACGTATATTCAATCGATAATTTCCACTTGGATTGCATAATAAAAAATGCTTTTATTTTTATTTTTTTTACTGTGTGGTCTGATAGTATACATGTTTCTAGTTTACATATATATATTCCGCATAAATTAGATTTTTTTTGTATAACAGAAAATATATTTTTCCAACACGTTATAATTTTGCGAATATTTTTAGCCGGTTGGAACAGCAGCTGTAAATTTCGGTCACCAAAGTGGGGAATATAATATGGAGTTAATTATTGGTGATGCTGTGATCAGCAATCCGTTTCAGTTCAATATTGGCACAGTAACTCTTAAATTTCCCGAGCCGACTTCAATTGAAGGGGCTGATAAGAACATCTCTTATAAACAAAAACCGAATGTGTATACAACCAAACCAGAAATAAAGGTAATTTTTTATTTATATACAATACATATATATACCTGATATATGCCAATGCTCGTTAGTGACAAAATCATTTATAATTTTGTCACTTCTAAAACATTGGCAAAGAATTACGTCAAAGTTAGTATAACATTCGCAAAAGTAGCATTTGCGCAATAGTTTTTATTTTCTTTGATGAACATCGATATTTGTTTGAGAAATTGAAGCTGTTATCAAAGTGTTTTTCTGAACTCTTGTTGCTTTCAAATTTCAGCATATGTTCCGCGAGCCTGAACGTAGACCTCCGGCATTTGTGTCAAATTTATTCACGGGATTGTGCTTAGCACCAGTTTTACTATTGTTGATTTTATGGGCTAGACTCGGTGTTAACATCTCGAACTTTCCCTTATCTCTCAGCGCGATTACATTCCATCTTGGATTAGGAGGTAAATATCATTTCATTGATAGAGTGCATTTAATATATAATTAGATTTCCATGCATATTTTTTAGGTAGGAAAATAAAATTAAATAAGATCTTGTTTCATCAAAACAGCAATCTAATGCACATAATAAGCATGCATGCGCGCGCGCATGTCATTTACTTCTTCAATATATTTATCTCTCTGACACTTAATAATATAAACTCTTCTTCTTTATCACAAACTCCGAATCTATTCAAAAAATTTTCCTTTTATAACTCTGAATGCTTCTGTCCTTCTGTTCGCTTTTATCTTCCTTGTTTTTTGTGCTTATCCCTTTTTCTCTCTTCATCTTCTTGGTCCTTTTCTTTAGCCGTCTGAAAGAGGGTATTAAAGAAGTATCGATTTTTATTCTCAAGATACAGTCTGAATAGACTTTGAAAAATCATTGTTTGAGTTCTTAAAAAGCAGGAAACAACAGGAAATAACTTTCTCTTCACATAAGAGAAATGAAAACATTTCTAAAATTGTTTAAATATAATAAAAAATAATAATGATAATACTGATAATATTATCGTATGATTAATATTGATGGATTGACGTAGAATACTGATAGTAATCTGGATTTTTATTCTCGAGTATTAAATAAGTATAAATACTAACTAAATTAAATAAGAATAATACTAACAGTATGTATCAATATTTTCAATATTTTTACGACCCTATATCAGTATTATTGACAATACATTTCATTTTACGTACAATATTTATTTGCATTGTGACATGGATTCTAATAAAACGATTCTGATGTTGGAGAATCAAAATCTGGGTCATCATCGATATTCTACGTTAATTTATCAATATTAATCACACAATCAATATAATATTGTCAGTATTTGTTGATACCGATGGTATTATTGACCATGTAATGTCGCCTTAACTTTTAGCCTGCTGGCATTTTTTCATTAAAATAGTGATTCTTTTTTTTCAAAAATTTTGCTATATAAGTAACATACATATGGCGCAAAATTTCAAGATTTGTGCAGAACCACAAAAGTGTTCCCGGCAATATACGATCAAAGGTTTAAAAAATTAGTTAATTTTCTTAAAAATATTATATTTTTGATATCGCTGATTCCAATTCTGGACATAGATTTATAAAATTTCGAACCCTAAGCGCAATATTGACACATACACACAACATAAATGAATATAACGTATAGACTCAGAACTTTCCTTTAATATTATCCAGAGCTAACATGGACATAGAAGATTTATAGCTCCTTTTTGATTTTCTTTTTTTTTTATTTTTGAATTTTGATTTTTTTTACTTTTTTCTTGTTTTATAATTTTTTATTTTTTTATATTTTTTAATTTTTTAATTTTTTGTATATTTTTTAATATATATTTTTTATACATTTTATAATTTTTATTTTTTAATACATGTACGCATATAATACATTTAATATTTAAAATACCACTAAAAATAGTGATATTTTAACCCAAACTTAAGACCCACAAAAGTGGCTTTCTAAAGGCAGTCTAAAGATCAAATTAAAATCTTGGACACAATGCGAGAGAATAGCGATAGAATACTACGATTTCAACCTATCAGAAACTGTGCATTCGATGTATATCTAATAGATTGGAATTGTGTTCTCTTGCTATTCTCTCTTTATGTTTGGAACTTTATTCTTATAATCCGCTTTATTGACTATCTTTGCTTCCAATTTCTCGTTGCCTCAATCTATTCTCACAAATCTCTATCTCTTCCTAACTTTTCCAAATATCTCTTATTCTCTAATAATCTTCGCATAAGCTACACATTCATTCTCGCGTCACTTAACAACTAAAACTCTTTTATTAGCTAATAAATTTAAAAATAATTATTAACTAATTAATTTAAAAATAGTACAATAACGAATATATAATATATAATAAAAAATATGCCCTATATATTGCTTGGCAGATGATGTTATATAGTCTATCTGTTTTCATTGGGCGCACAGTATGCCGTGATGTTTTTCTCGAATGTGATTATGTTCTTCACATTTGTAATCAATTCACTACAGAAATTATTTATATTTACCACATTGCATCACAATACAGTATGAATAACTATAATTGTTTTATTTTCAGGCATCTTCATACTCTTCGGTATTTTCTGGTTAAAGCTTAATATGTTCGTCACGCTGCAATATCTTCTTGGTTTTGGTATTGTTACATTTCTCACTGGTAATAAGATGCTATCTCAAATAGCACACAGGCACAAATCATTACGTTAATTTATACTCTATTGTGTGAAAATTCTGTCGCAGTTGCAGTTAAAGTGCATAATAAATATAAGACTATTATCGATAAATTCAAAATGATCAATCGACTCGTTAACATGACGAAATCATTGTATTGCACTGTTTTTTCACTTATCAAATGTGTATAAATTATGTATATATATAACATGTATACTGTTTATTTTGTTTATTACATGCTTCATTTTACAATAATTTAGATTAAACGAAGTTTATATTTTATATCAGTGTTAATAATTAGAGATAGTATTGATAAACTGAAATTATATTTCCACATCTAGGACTTGAACTATAAAATTTGATATTAGCATTAAATTATTTTTATTGGTATAGTGTTACATTTTATACAACTAGTAATGAAACTTCATCATGTATAATACCGATAAGAGTAAGTAAATTAAAAAATGCTAAAATCTTGCGTTTGTATCTAGAACAAATAATGTTTTTTTCTAGTCATGTAAAATTTTAAATATAATAAAAAATATCAGCATGATTGTTGATTATCCAACATAATGTAAAATAGGTTACGAATCAGTACCTATATTAAAACAAATTGTGACATAATTCATTTGTTATTGAGGCAATAGTTAACTAAATTATTTATACCTTTTTTTATTCTTTTCACTTACTCTTTCTGCGTAATGTAAAACTGATACATTCGCGCAAGTGTCTCGCTTCAGCCTTCAATTTATCCCTCTTCGATCGCAATTGCATGGTAGTCATTTGCACAACACTAAATTGCCGCCAAAAATTTGTCATATCTTGAAAATCTATAATCTGTTGTAAATTCCTTATGAAAAAGGCTTTCTTTTAAAAATTTAAGAACTCTATTACATATTTGTGTATATACCTGATGAGACACATTCCAGTCTGATAGGGCAATGATTTGATACTGCGAGAGCACTTGTGAGCTTTCCGTATGATTAATGAACGGAATTATTTTCTCGTTTTGTAATTCATATTTACGACAGATTTGCATCAACGTGAGCAAACGTTTGCCTTTAATTACAAGAAATTCTAAATGTTTTATCATCTTGTTATATTTGATCGACAATATCTTCAAGTGATTTTTATCTTTCGTCTGTTCTAAAATTATTTTATATATCTCAATATGAAATTATCAAAAACTGTATTTATTGATTATTATTGTTAAAAACTTAAGAAATTGTCAAAAATTATATTTATTATTATTATTATCATCAGTAATTATTATATTTCGATTTAATAATCTATAAAATAATATAGAATATAAAATAAGATGTAACGATAATATTATTGTTGTATAACAATTTCTTCCGTGCAATTAAAATTATAATATATATTTAATATAAATATAAATATAAATTTTATAAATATCCAATTAAAATCAAACAAAGTTAAAAAAGTGCACCTGAGAGAAGACGATTTTTTAAAATACAGGAAGTTTTCTGGAAGAAGTCGTGTTCCGTCAGAATTTTAGAAATATTTTTCTTGGCCATAGAATCATATGTCGTTATTTTATCTTGAAACTTTCGTATATCTTCGAAAAGACTCGCTGTATGTAATAATTGTTGTGCTACTACTTGCTGATCTTTCTCGTCCTTATTTTTAAGCATGTCGTAAGATTTTCTGTGAGCCTTTGTTTCTAGAACAATGTAATATTAATCAATATTAATTTACCTAATTTGCATTTGATAGATGCAATTGTATATTTGCAGTTGTATATTTGCAGTGTGAACTCCATTTCAAAAAAATGTTATAAAAATTCATTTATTTGATTAAAATTATTTTCTAATGAAGAACTAAATTTTATTTAAATTTGTTTTTCAACAAAATAATATCAATAAAATATATATAATTTATAAGTAATTTTATTTAATACTTTAATAAAAAATATTTAGTATTAAATATAAACACACACAATTGTGCATTGTGATTGCAATCTTTCTCAAATGTAAGGATATATCGGGTATCTGAGAAATATTCGCTATCCGACTTTATTCGGTCTTTTTCTACTAACCGGCTAGATAGCCGGATATCATTAGTATCTGGCAATATATGTTCGATCGAAATTTTATATTGAAAGTTCGCATCATTGATGTAAAATTCTTTCTTTTTAATTGAAATTCTTGCTTATTCATCTTGCCTCTTTTTTTTTCACGGGAGATTTTTGGGGAGATAAAGAAAATATTATTGCCCATACAGCACAGAATTTGCAGCACTTTCGCTGCAAAATCTACAATATTGCTGCAATGTTACAGCTGCAATGTTGTCGCAACTTTGTGCTGCAGGGATTGTATTTTTCTCTTTCATTCCTTTTTTTTTAGAATAGAATGGAGAAATTATACCTTATTATGAAAAATACCTGATATCTGACCGGACAATTGCCCTATTGAATATCCAATCGAATATCATTCTTTTCGGATATCCGATATCTGATATGCGGCAATTTTACGATCCGGTACATCCCTATTTAAAAATTACAGTGAATGCGATATATCGCGATTTTTAATGTGTATATTACAGTCTGGGAGATGACACATTTTTCATCTTTATTACCGCTTTAAAACGGTTATTAGCTACATTCAGCAGAGAAAGCAGCTTTGCAACTATTGTAAAATTTTTCAATATGATTGGTTTATACATTTACATCTACGAATATTTACATAACGAACAAAAGAAATTAATCATATTGAAGAATTTTACAACAGTTGTAAAGCCGCTTTCTCTGTTGTACATAGCCATTAATTCGTATGACATTTACATAGGTGGCAAATGTAAAGGAAACGCAAAATATAGCAGATCTCCCTCGATTTTACAATTGATGACACATGATTGAAGTCTCATAAAAAATTTTTTACTTTCTTCCTAATATGTTATCGTAACATATTACATTTATTTCTAGTGATATTTTACATTTAAAAGATATTTTACATTTAAAAAATCAATCAAAAAAGTAGGTGCCACATTACTTCCGTGCGCCGAATGAGGGGCACCACATTAACCTGCTAAATTATAAATTTTTTTTAGTAAAAAAATGAATTTGTTATTAGCTAATTTTTGTACACTATTTTCATTACGAAACATGCAAAAATCCAACTGTCATACATATGTTTAGACTTTAGATTATTTTTATTTTTATTGAATTTTTATTTTTATTGTAAAAAACATACGACTTACTTGACTTTATATGAATTTTTTACGGTTATATAAAATATTTTTCTTTTCGTTAGAAGACCATATAAGTAATTTTTAATACTTCTGTTAGAGCATACAATAATAATATAATTAAAGAATTAAATATTTTATTTGTATTGGGTCATCCGGAAAGTTCGTGCCGATGTTGAAGGAAAATTGAAACGCAGAAAATTTTAATAAATGTATACTAAAATTTAAATTTTAATCGGCACGAACTTTCCGGACCCAATAGTAACTGTATCGCGCGTCCTTTAAAAAGAATGTCTTAAAAAGAAATAACTAAAATTTATGTTATGATATATAAAACGTAATACTTTTCCTTTTCAAAATGAAATGAGGAAAAATCTGTAAAAATGGAATTCATTTATAGAAACCTTCCCTCAAAAAATAATCCACAATATGCCCATAATGTACGCGTTGAGTGAGACAGAACAACAATGTAAGAAATAAATTGAAGATGTTCATCATTATCTACTTTTTTGATTTGGAATTTAAAAAAATCTATCTGTACTATCAACATCGCTCAAGTTCGGTCGTCACTCCAGTATCCCCTGAAGGCTCCTGAGTAGTCTCTGCAGTCGTATTGAATCGTAACATTATGAGCAAATAATCACATTAATTTTTGTTACATGTCATTTGTAAATAAAGAATTTAGATAAACGAAATGAGAGATGAGATCGCTTTAAAATATCTTTTAATAGTCTGTAAATAGTATGAAAGGCAGATGAATAAATGGTCATAAATGGTCATAAATGATCATAAAAGGCACATGAATCATAAATGTTCTCTTACCATTTTGATAATCTGACAGAATTCGTCGAAGATTTTCCCAGGATTTTTGTAACTGATTTTCAAGTTGTGTCACAGAAATTCTGCGTACATTCTTACTGTCTTCCACGAATGAACTAATTTTACCTTCCAAGATACAATTTTAATATCAACCAAAAATTAATTGTATTAAAAATTTACGTTATTTATTATATATTTTAATAACAATAAATAATAGAAATAATTATTTTAAGAAATAACTGTTTTAAGAACTTCTTTAATTCATAAAATAAGACATAGATTTACTTAAGACATAGAGACACTTAAGCATATATGCTGAGAATGGTCCGAAACGTCCAGAAGTTATTAAATTTTATATATATATATATATATATATTTTTTTTATCATTGGTTATATTTGCGCAAATTCAAAGTACCAGCGCTGACTCCTAATGTCTCATGAATCTATGTCTTATTTTATATATTTTATTTTATAAAAATATTAAAATGTTATAATTTTTGTTTGTGTCCATTTTCAGTAAACAAATTTATACCTATTGTTAGTAAATATGTAGATTAGGGGAGCCTCCCCAATGACATAACTTAACATTGATATACGTTGTCAAGGTCATGATCTTGGAAGTTTTTCATCGAAATCGTTAAAAAGTTATAAACAAAAAAAGATTTAAGAAATAATGTTTAATTTTTGCTATATAAAACAAAAATTTTCAGCTTTAAAAACGACTTTCACGCGGAGCGATTTTCATCTTAATATATGATCTTCCCCCTTGTCAAGGGAGCGTGAAAAATCCTGCGCATACATTAGGTTATTCAAAATGGGACACTCTATATATAATATAGAATTGCAAGCAAGCGAAATTCTGATAAAATTATACAAGATTAATAACGATATACTTAAGGTGATGCTTTTAACATTGTTCGATAATTCTTCTAAATATTTGTGAACGCCATGAATGATTGATTGTAACAAGACTTCGTTTTGCTGATAATAAATTTTGCCAACTCCTATGTCCGTCTGAATAAGTATTTCGTCTAAGATCCTTCGATAATTTCTTTCTTTGTTCTGTATTCTTTCTTTATACGATATTAAAAATCGATCTATAATTTCAGTATGTGATTTTATAATTCTTTGATATTGTTCTTCGGCTTCGGTCAATTCGTCCATTAAAAAACTTATTCTAGAAAAGATCAAATAGTTATAAAAATATTTTTATAAGCTGTATAAATTGCCTATGGAAAAATATCGAAATTCTCAAGAAATGAAATATTAAAATTAAAATTTTATTTTTTTAAGACTTTATCATACTTAGAATTAATCTATTAATGTTATTCAATTATTTTTGCTTCCAAAAATAGTATAAATAAATTATATAAAATCTTAGTAATTATTTTATAATAGGAGCAATAAACATAGTAAAATAATCTATACTATAGGAAAATCTCTTTAAGAATGAAATATTCTTTAATTGTTATTCAAATCTTATTCGATGAAGATAAAACTCTCTGAATGCACTAAATAAATTTTGTCAATTGGTCAATTGAGAGAGAGAGAGAGAGAGAGAGAGAGAGAGAGAGAGAGAGAGAGAGATTGTAACGCACATGACAACCTGTAGTCTTTAATATCAAGAGCTCGATCAAAATTGTGCCATGCAATCTTCACATCTTCGGCGATTTGCGGCATTTTGATCCTTGTCATCATCTCTCGCCATAATGTTCGGTAACGTTTTGTATTTAAAGTACCGAGCTCAATTTCACGCATTAAATGCTTTTTCCACATTTGAGCGCGTTCTTCAGCCTCACGTGCTGCTCTTGGGATTTTAATCCTCTGTTGTACTTCCTCCCTTTTAACTATCTCTTCCTCTTTTTTCTCATTTAAAGTAGATATCTTTGTAAAAATATATATTATATAAAGAGTATTTTTTAAGTATAACAAAGATTTTTTTTATAATGAAATAAATATTCAAATCACTGTAAATGTTGACGATAATGTGACGAATGTTTTGTCAATAATTATTTAAATTCTATCTAATTACGATGATTTTTCGCGACAATTTGTTAAATGACCGAAAATTTAAAAAATTTCATACAAGTTTCTTTTAACAACTTTTTTACAAACAAAATAACGTACAGCTTTCTCACAAAATCTGCATTTCTAAACAATTTTTTCTCACGCACTCATACAGGTATGCGCGCACACACACAAACACACACACACACACACACACGCGCGCGCGCGCGCATGTGCGTAAATTAAATTGCCTAAGGGATACAAAGTAATGTATAAATTAAACGTAACATAAAATGAATACACATAAAAGTACAGTCTTATAAAATTATAAATTAATTTTTTCTCTAGATGGCTTTATAACAAAAAACTTGTTTTATAATTTTATTAACGATATTATATAGTGCTTGGAAAGAACTTTAAGGAAATATAAAAATTAATGTAAATAAAATTAAAAAATAATTTGAGTCTCTTAATATTTAAAATCAAATTATAATTAAAAAAGGCCTATGTAAGTAACACAGCAGTTATTGTAGCGTATTTTAATGTTTAATTTTTATAGTTTCGCGATATGTTTATCATATATATGTTGAATCTACATTTTGAACGATTCGGCTTATTTTAAGTCATCTTTAATGATTAATTGATTGAAAAAAAGCAATACATAATATACATTCTCAAGCATAAGTCATGAAACTGGACCTCAATGAATATATCGAATTCTAAACTTCTAAATTGAGAATGTCTATTTTAATCGTTGTATAACCTAGATCTATCACTTCCGCAAAGAGTGCTTCGAATCTTCATGCCTTTCTTATGGATCAAAATGGTGTCCGTTGGACTTGTATCTTTGTCAAGATTTACAATATAAATGATTTGTATTGTAACTGCATTTATATTTGTATTGTAAATCTTGAAGATACAAATCTAACAGTTACTGTTAATATGATAAAGTTTCTGAATTTAATCCATAGAGAAAGGTGTGGAAAGATACTTTTTGCAAAAGTGATAAATTTTATCTGTCACACAGTAGGTTTAGATATTCTAAACCTAGAAGTGTAAAATTCACTACGTTCACTGAGAGTACATATCATCGTCTTTTCTCAATCAATTAATCGTTGAAGATGATTTAAAGTAAGTCAATAACATTCGATATGTAGATTCAATATATATATATATATATATATATAATATATAAAGAATGTATCAAAACTGTATAAACTGAACATTAAAATGTCAAATACATTACATAACTATGATGTCGCTCTCATCTTGGCCTTTTTTAGAGAGCACTAATTTAATTGTAAAAATTATGATATATAAAAATGTTATAATGTACTATTTACCACTGGATCCATTTTTTAAATCATGTTAATGATTGGACAAAATTGCATCGATATAAAATGTTTTAGGCTAAATTTCTCTATGCGAGACTCATGTGTTTTTTATGATTTTCTTATTTTGCCTGTGTTCCAAAATTCACTGCCAGCACTGAAAATCTACGATTTATGACGTTATGTAGGATCCACACACACACACACACACACACACACACACACACACACACACACACACACACACACACACACACACACACACACACACACACACACACAC